>Ga0209539_1000217_pt1 | contig 35660 bp, 29 predicted proteins | sample BarGraNGADG00312_2_FD_184499 | JGI IMG/M metagenome (GOLD analysis project Ga0209539, IMG submission 184499) | Arctic peat soil microbial communities from Barrow, Alaska - Barrow Graham LP Ref core NGADG0011-312 (SPAdes) (version 2) | ecosystem: Environmental > Terrestrial > Soil > Wetlands >...
TCTCGTTTCATTTCAGCTGCCCTGTTATCCGCGTATTATCACGCGTGGTAGAGTTTCTCCCCTCTCAAATCGATAATCTCAGCTAACTCTGGTCCAGTTGAAAGCAGCGTAAACGGAACGCCAACTTCCTCCTCAGCTTGGCGAAGGAATGTCTTCACCTTTGTCGACAAATCATCGTACTCGTGGACCCCTCTGACATTTGGATCAAGCTTGTCGAGTCCTGTTATTGCAACCTGTGTCGCTCCGTTTATCATGGCAGAATACGCAGCCATTTTAGGATCCCACCAGCCAATACGCCGTGGCCGTCCGGTTACAGTGCCAAATTCCTCGATTTGGAGTTTTTTGGCCTCTTCTTCACTCATTTGAGTCTCAAAAGGCCCCTCACCGACGCGCGTAGGGAACGTCTTGAAGACAACGATCGTTTCGTCGATACGCGTCGGACCAACTCCGACGTCAGCTGCGATCTGAGAGGCCGTCGTATCTTTAGACGTGACATATGGAAAAAATCCGTAATAGAGAGAGATGCCGAACCCTTGCGAGCCCTCTAAAATCACGTTTTCCTCGGCGTTAAGAGCTTGATTTATTTCGGCCGCTGCATCGGTCAAGAACGGCGCGAGCTCTTGCACTTCACTGGCTTGGATTGTCGTTCTTCTTGCTCGATCGGCCGCAGCCGGTCCGCATCCAGTCCCGGTTGACCCAATCGTACGCGAAAGGTGCGGATCTTCTTTGTCGAGGGTTATATGTTTTTGTTCGATTATCGCACAACGGTGATCAACGCCGACGCGCTTCGCTTCGCCAACTAACTCGATTTCACTGAGTAAGACGCGCGGATCTACAAGAACACCTGCACCGATGAGCAGGCGTGCGTTTGCGTACACGAAACCTGAAGGTATCATGCGCACGCCGAATTTCTGACCGCGGACTTCTATGGTATGGCCAGCATTGGGACCAATTCCGCCGCGTGCAATGATTGTAGGTTTATCAGCAAACGCTACGTGCGCTACTATCTTGCCCTTTCCCTCGTCTCCAAAGAAGCCCCCAACAATTATTGTCGATCCCATGAGTTTCTCAAACTGACGAAATGACGTTCTTTTGCGAGTAGTATCGCGCCTGAAACGTCATAAACACTCGGTGAACAGTATAGACTTGGAATATAAAAAAACATGCATTTATTGGCTCTATCCGATCAAAGGGAAAGTGCGCAGCGAAAGACTAATTCAGGGGCGTTTATGCTGATGATGTCATCCACACTATAAAAACTGATGCTGCATAGCTTACGGATGAAGCTTAAAGGGCAGGCGCGCCCGACTGGCCCAGATCACGCATCACAGAGTGCACAAGGTCAGCAGAAGGCCCTCAGCGTCAAACCTTTTCGAAAGATTGATCAAGCCGTGATGCAGATACTGCCTTCGTAGACGAGAAGTGGTGTAAGCATGAGTTGGCGAAGCGAGACGAAGCTCGTTGGAATAATTTACCAAGAACGCGAAGACGCTGAGCCACGGTGGCTGGACGGTTCGCAGGTCACAGGGATCACTTATGTTGAGAAAGGATCGAACGAAGTAAAGCACCTAAGCGCTTCGAAGCTCGACGTTAATCTCCTCGGCAATGCGACCCCTGCAGGGGTGCTCTATCAAGACCGTGTGGCAACTGACGTGAAACTACTGCCCGGGTCGATGATAGTCGGTTTGCTCTACGAGGAGACAAAAACGCCAGGGATGAAGCTCTTACGCGCGGCGCATCCCGAGCTGGAACTCATAAGCGGGCAGAACGTACGGGGGCTCCTCTATCAGGAGCAAGGAAGCACTGAGGTGAAGCTCCTGAGCGACACGAGTGACCTCTCGAACACTATTTCGGCAAAACTGGTCGGCGTACTGCGACAAGGGCGGCAAATGAACGCCCTGCATCTCATAAGCGGGCAGAACGTACGGGGGCTCCTCTATCAGGAGCAAGGAAGCACTGAGGTGAAGCTCCTGAGCGACACGAGTGACCTCTCGAACGCGAATGGCGCGAAGGTCACGGCTATTCTGTACCAGGTTGAGGTTTTAAGCACGTGAAACTCCTCGACAACTCTACTATCGTCACCGGCATCCTCTACCAATACAGGGATTCAAGTGATATCCAGCTTTTGGGCGGGCTTACGATTGATATTAAGCTCTTCGACAAAATTCCTATTACCGGCTTCACGTACCGCCAAGAAAGATCGGCAGAAGATAAAATCCTGAGTGGAGTAAAAGTCACTGGCGTTGTGTATCGGTACGCTGACGACCTCGATGATGTAATATTGAGAAGTTCAAGAATTGGAGGGGTGATATTTCAAAGTCGCAGTGCAGCCGTGAGTGAAGCTGCGGGTGGCTCAGACAATGTCGACGCGTCGAGTGGAGTACGGGGTTCGCTCGACGAGGGGCTTCCCGAAGGGTCGCAAATAGTCGGGTTGATTTGTCATAGGAATGATACGGGCGAGGATCAAGTTATCACCGGGCCAAGAGTTAACCTGAAGATTCTCAATAGTTATTCGGTCGTCGGCATCATGTATGAAGGGCCCGATGAAGAGAGTATCAAGCGCCTAACCGGGTCGAATATTACCGGTTTATTGTTTCAACAGCAAAAGGCTGACAACGAAACAATCATAGGTGATATGGCCCTTGTGGGAATCATCTACCAAGATAAAGGCGTTATTTCTGAAAAGCTGTCAGGTTCACGTCATACACTCTCGATGGCTGCGAGCGTTGTTCTTTATATTCTGCTGATTTCCGGCATTTTAGGTCTCGTTCTGCTAATCTTACCTGATTTCTCGCCCTTTAGTTACCTCGCGCTCCCATCAGCAGCAACCGTGGTGTTGCTTCTCCTCATGGTGATCGTCCCCGTCATAATTCTTGTTTACCGAAGATATCGATCCCAGAAGCAGCTAGCGCCATAGCCCCGGCGGATCAGGCAGCATACGTCAAGTCCCCGTAAGAGACAATGACTTTCGTGGATCCTTTTTTGATCAAATTGCACGGAATCGCATCTAAGCTTGGCGATCTATCTGTATTGACCGCTATCGACTATTTGCAGATTATACGGTCAGCGTAGATGCAAAAACATTTATAGGCGGCTAGCACCCGATTAGAACGCGGAGGTGTGAGAAACGCGGTCGTGTTCGCGATCCGTTAATTCGGCGCTGGACGTCGGCTGGCTCGTTCGAGCGGTTCGACACTATATCAACGACGGCAGGCGATGGTACTAAATGAGAGTCTATTTTCTGCACCCACCTTTCGTGTCAAATGGAAAAACGCTGTCCAAGTTTCATAGGTGCACGCGGTGGCAAGGGGTCGTCTCATTGGGGGGTACATACTGGTATCCCATCTGGTTGTCATATGCAACAGGAGTTATCGAAGATGCAGGCTACCAAACCAAACTAGTAGACGCATCAGCAAAGGAATGGGGGGTAGCATCGGTCAGAAATGATCTGGATACGTTCGATCCGGACATTGTCGTGATCGAGTCGAATTTCGCAAGCGTGAAAAACGACATCGACGTCATCCGGCAGTTAAAACAGGATGGTGACTTTTTGTCCGTGTTGGTTGGACCACCGGCATCACAATTTGGCGAAGCGATGCTTGAGAACGGCCACGTGGACGTGGTGGGAAGATACGAGTACGACCTCACGATCAGAGACATTGCAAAGGCAACCGAAGAAGGGACTGATTTGGCAGCAGTGCCCGGAATTTCATACACGCGAGGCGATCGCACTGTCCAGACTCCAGACCGCTCCTTCATGACTTCTGAGCAACTCGACGCCATCCCGTTCGTTACGAGCGTATATAAAAAGCACCTAAACGTTCGGGACTACATGCTCAGCCATGCATTGCATCCAATGGTGCAAATATTCACGGCGCGTGGATGTCCAAACAGGTGCACGTTCTGTTCGTGGCCGAGGACGTTTATGGGTATGAAGTTTCGAGCGAGAAGCGTCATCAATGTCGTTGACGAGTTCGAGTACGTGAGAAACGAGCTTCCCGCAGTGAAGGAGATATTCATAGAAGACGATACGTTTACGATCGACAAGAGGCGAGTCAGAGAGGTCTGCAGCGAGATCAAAAAACGTGAGCTTGACGTTCGCTGGTCCTGCAATGCGCGCGCAACTCTCGACTATGAAACGATGCGAATAATGAAATCAGCCGGCTGTCGTCTTATCGATGTCGGCTACGAATCGGGCAGCGATAAGATACTTAAGAATATAAAGAAAGGCGTCACGACTGCCGACACGAAAGCGTTCACCATTGACGCAAAAAGGGCGGGCTTGAAGATTTTGGGCGATTTCATTTTTGGCTTACCAGAAGAGACCGACGACACGATGCAGCAAACAATTCAGTTCATTAAAGAGATAAAACCCGATATGCTTCAGATAGCAGTGGCAACCCCCATTCCCGGGACGGAATTCTACGAATGGATCTCTAACAACGGCTATCTCGTCGAATCTGATTCGAGCAAGACGATTGATGAACACGGATATCAACGATGTGTGATTTCATACCCAAATTTCTCGAGTGATGATCTCGTCCGTTGTGTAGAGTCGGCGCTTAAAGAGTACTATTTCAGCGCTTCTTTTGCGAGAATCGCTCTGCGGAATATCTTGAGCAGGGATGGTCTCTGGGAGTTAACTGGACTGCTGAAATCTGCCCGGGTGTTCTTGCAGCATGCCAACAGGTCTTCATGACTTAGCTACTAGGTGCTTGAGCATGACCGCTGCTGTCGAGGTCAATCTTCGCTGGCTTCCTACGTTTCCAGTCACGCGCACTACAGAGATGATTCGTGGGGGGTTCATAAAGTGAAGATATGCTTAGTTGGCACTATTTCACCTCCCGATGAAGCTCGCAAAGTCATGGCTCACAACTTGTTGCCTATCCTAGCGAGAGAATGCAATGTCATGTTTTTTGACTTACAACGTCTGCTATCGCGAGATGAGTGGGCGAAGGTCAAGGCGTTCAACCCAGACGTGATACACTCGATCACAGCAGCCTCTCCTTTCAGTTTTTTGCTAATGCGCATTCTACAGCGGAGGAGCAAGAATTCCAAGACTGTCATATTCTCACCACTCATTCCATTCCGAGGGTTTTCCCACGGGCTCTGGTTTGCGGCTTCGTCGCTTCTTGAACCCGCGGTACCGTTCTTAAAAACTGACCTAGTACTGACCCAATCAAGAGAAGCTGAAGCGACGTATCGGCGGCTTGGCTGTGACGTGCTGCCGTTTGTGTACAGCGGCGTAGACCTCAAGAGGTTTCGCCCTGTGTCAAAGGCGGAAAAAGAGGAGCTGCGTACACGGTACAAAGTGGAATCAGAAAAATTTGTCGTCTTACACGTCGGATCTGTCCGGAAGTGGCGTAACGTGGAGTGTCTGAGGAAGATCCAAGAAGATGACGAAAACCAAGTTCTCTTAGTTGGCAGACCATCAACCAAATATGAGCACCAAGTTGGCGCCGTTTTAAAGAAGGCCGGCGTCGTGGTGGCAACAGCTTTCAATCCCAACGTCGAGGAGTTTTATCGGCTCTCCGACTGCTATATATTCCCCACAACGGATCCTGCAGGAAGCATTGATATCCCTCTTTCCGTTCTTGAGGCAATGGCCTCGGGGTTACCCGTTATCTCGACCCGATTCGGCGGCTTGCCATGCTTATTTGATGAGGCTGACGGTTTTTACTACGCCGACGTCGAAGAGTTTCCGAGCAAGCTCAAGGTGTTGAAATCACAAGCAGAAGCGGTCAGAACAAGAGAACTGGTTAGTCCTTATTCGTGGGAAAATATCGCTCGAAACCTTCTCGAAGTTTATACGCAGATGCTTGGATGACTTTCGCTGCCGGCATTGCCTCGATCGTTTGAGATGTGCGATCCGTACCTTAGACGGCAACACCTCGTGATTCCCAGCCACCTGTTAGGAACCTGTGCACTCCTCTGAGTTTTATCCAAATGCCAGAAGGGTAGAATTACAAGTCCCTGCCTATTTAAGCCTCGGTTAAACCAACGTGCTCGCAAAAGCCAAATGTATGAAGCGAAACTATTAAAGAGAGGCCAAACGTGAAAACCACAACTGTGCGTTGCGTTCCAAAAAGTTTAAAGGACAGCACGAATTGTCTCTTCCGTTTACCAAAGGTTACTTTGCACGATATGAAGCGCTTATCTCTCGGAACTTGGCTTGCAGAGAGGTATCGTGGCTCTTAAGTATCAGCTTCCCGATTCCTGGGCAGAGATTCGAGACTTGCCGATAAGCCTCGATTAAGCGTGTTCCAAGAGCATAAATAGGCAAAGCTGCGCAGAAAGGAAGATCTGATTTCGACGAGGTAGCTTAATGAAAATATTGCAGGTCGTGGAGCGATTTTATCCGAGGGCGGGAGGGGCCGAGCTACACGTATTCTACGTTTCTAGGGAGCTAGCGAAGCTGGGTCACGACGTCACCGTTGTTACCTCGAGTTCAGTAGCTCAGCAGGACGTCCCAGGTCTCTCAAACAAGGGGCTGACGCTGCGAAATTCATTGCCAAATTTACCCCGCTATGAAGTAAACGGTGACGGAGTGAAGATCTACCGATTTAGACCAAGGCTAGCGCTCTATACGTTGTACGTCGTGCCCGGGCTTATCCGCTATCTGTTTAACCATCTTCAAGAATATGACGTCGTCCACGTTCACCAATATTTGCACGCTGAGCCGAGCCTCGTTTTTATAACATCGAAATTGACAAAGACGCCATTCGTTCTCACAGCGCACGACATGATATCGTCATATGGCGGGTTTCGCGAATTAATCAAAAAGTGCGCAGATGCTGCCTTCGGGCGCATCGTGCTACGTTCAGCCGCTGCGCTCATCGCGCTGACGCCAATAAACAGGGAGCAGTATCTGCAACTTGGAGCCCCAGAAGGACGAATCAGCATCGTTCCGAACGGCATTACGCCGGAAGACTTCAGAAATCTTAAGACTTCGTCGCAACTCTTGCAAGACCTCGCCAACCCAGAACACCTCGTACTATTTGTTGGTCGCTTGGTCTCATATAAAGGACCCCAATATATTGTACAGGCGATTGCTGACGTTCTTCAAGAGTACCCGTCAACCAAATTCGTGTTCATTGGCCAAGATGACGGGTACGGCGTCGAACTTGTGCGACTGGCGGCCAGTGAGCGAGTCTCCGATAGCTGCATTTTTACAGGCCAAGTATCTGACGAAAAACTGAAAGAGTTCTACGCAACTGCAGATGTGTTTGTGCTGCCAAGCAGTTGTGAAGCATTTGGGATCGCCGCTTTGGAAAGCATCGCGGCAGGCACCCCTGTAGTGCTTGCCGATCTCGGTGGGTTGAGTTATATTCTTTCTGAGATCGGTGGTTATCCTATCGGTATGGGCGCTAACGTTTCTAAGCAAATCGCAACGGCAATTAAAACCGTTTTCAGTAATGACGTTGAAAAAGACATAGAAAAACAAAGGCATAAGGTGCTGCAGGATTATTCGTGGACGAACATAACTAAACAGCTGATCACAGTATATGAGGGGGCTTTGACTCGTTGAGGCCACTCATTGTTGCCCGGAACGCTCTTCAACTGAATGAAAGGGGGCAGTACCGCGCCATTTTTTTAACCTAGGACCCTCACTAGTGAAGCCCGAAATCAAACATCGAGAACTCACAAACGTCTTGGGGGGTAACCTTCCCATTACCGCAAGTGTAACGGATCGCAAGTATTATGAATTTATGGTTGCGGCGCCCCAAAAAAGAATTCGAATACAGATTATCGCAGTCGAGAATTGCCTCATTGGTGGGCCATGGGCTCGAACGACTGTTGCGCACTCGTCGACGAACACGATATGCTGATGCCAACAAATATGCGGTTGTTTGCTAACGTAATCATGACGCTAAGTTTGGTATAAGGATAGATGAAAAGAAGAGTCCTTGCTTGTTTCACGGGGATAGACGGGTCTGGAAAAACGACTGTTGCTAAGAAGCTGTGCGAGTCGTGCGTGACAGCCGGCATCTCTTGCAAGTACTTATGGTGTGGCTGGCGTGGCTTCGAGTCGTGGCTGTTCAAACCGTTCGCGGCGCAAACGAAGCGTGCGATGACTAAACAGGGTAACGAGCGCGGGATCGCGTCAGCACATGACAAGATTCCTTTTTTCGATTACCTGACGGTGCTTGACTACTTTATACGGGTGTGTCCGGCGCTTGTGGCTTCGTCGCTAAGAAACAGGATCGTGATCGTCGACCGTTACGTTTATGACGTCATTCTGGGCCTTCACGGGGCTGGCTCGAAGTCTGTCAGGTTCCTCACTTGGCTATTAATGAGGTTTCCTCAGCCCACAGTGATTTTCTACATCAAAGTCCCGCCCGAAATAGCATTTGCGCGAAAGGATGATATATCGTCGTTGGAGTTTTTGAGTCGAAGCGATGAAGAGAAACAGAAGTTGCTCAAAGAGGTCTCCGTCGACCACCTAATCGTGCTTGACGGAACGCGCTCTGTAAAAGAACTCACAGAAGATGCATTTAGAATCGCCACTGAGCTCGTAACATGACAAAAACCATCGTGCTCGGAATAGACTCGCTTGATCCTTACGTCTTATCCGAATACAAAGCCGCCTTGCCGAACTTCGCGCGACTAATGGACGCGAGTCCGACCTTGTTCTCTAAATCAGTCTTTCCGGTGGATACTATCCCGGCTTGGGCAAGCATCAATACCGGTTTAAGCCCTGGAAATCACGGGCTGCTCTACGTGTACGATATTTTTGACGCCAAGATGGGTGACTTGCAAAAACTCAGCATTGACGCAGTCAAAGGACGGACGTTCTGGGATTATCTAAGCAAAGAGCGCTATCGATGCGTCATCGTTTTTCCGCAGCTCATGTACCCTCCCTGGGACGTAAACGGTGCTATGGTAGGCATATCACCGCTAGAACGGCGGTTGGATTGGATATCTTCGGAGATCACCGTTGATTCGTACCCTGAGCACGTTATGGCGAAGCACAATATTCCTCACACGCTTCGGAGCCTATGGGGGGGATTTCCGGGAATCAAACATTTCGGAGAATGGATCACACTAGGAAAATCAGCACTCGAAATGGAAAAAAGCATCGCGATGTCACTTTGCCAGAACGAAAGCTGGGACCTTTTTTTCGTCTACTTCAACTTGTTAGACGTCATTCAACATAGACTCTGGCGATTCTTTGACGAACAGGATCCCGCTTATCCGGGGATCACACCATTCAAGGGTACGATCGTGGACTATTACAAGATAATTGATGGCTTTGTCGGAGAGTTTATCGACATTTACCCCGACGCGAGCCTAATCGTCCTGAGTGACCATGGCCACCACTCGAGGCCTGCCCGAACGGTCAACATCAACGAATTCCTAAGAAGAGCCGGATACATAACCTCGAAGGGCAACCGGATGAGGGCGCTCAGCAAGGTGAGAAAAAGCATTTTAGACGTTTCGAATAGATTGAATATCGAGCATTTCTTAATTCGGTTGGTCGTGATAAACGAGCGGCTCACAAAAGCCGGTAAGTCAATGTACTCGTCTGTGGGGTCAATCGATCAGACCAAAAGCCGCGCGTTCTTGTCGAACTTCACAGGCATCAAGTCGTATCCGCAAGGCGGGATTGAGATCAATCGAGACTTGGTATCAGAAGACGAATATAGGGAAATACGAAACGCATTGATTGCCTCACTCTCCGAGCTGAGATCGCCTCATCAGCAACCGCTAATGGAATGGGTAAAGTCGAGAGAGGACGTTGATTCTGGAAGGTTCTGCGAACGCATATATCCCGATATCCTATTCTGGCTCGCGGACGGATATGGCGTCGGGTGGGAGCTGTACTCGAGCCTCTACGGAAAAGCGCACGATCACAACGTCGCATCTGGTGGGCATAGCAAGGATGCTGTGTTATTGCTGAGGAACATCGATAAGGAAGTTAAAGACAAAGTCCCAAGCATCGTAAACGTAACCCCCTCTATATTGGACTTGTTCGATATAGATTGGAAGCCAAAATGCCTTGATGGGCAAAGCATCTTTGAAGGAGCACCAAACTACTAAGTATCGCTTGCTTCCCTTATGGCTGTTGTGCCTTCGCATATTATAGACCCAGCAAAGCGTTTGAACCATTTGTAAGAAGTAAGTTAGCGATAAAAAAACGCACGTAGCTCGCTATTATTGAGAGAATAGACCAGAAGGGCGAAGCATTATAACGTACGCCAAGAGGACTCTCCAAAACAAGCTTGAGAGTCAGGTCCGCTACCACTGATCGCTAACCTAACGAAGCCTCACACGATGTTTAAGTTAATAGGATTCTCCGAAGAGCGCACGCTTTTAGTCTACTTTGATGAGCTGTTTTTGCTAAGAGCCCCTATAAATCCTGTATATGCGCTTAATCTCTTGTATGGTAAAACCTCGCAGCATTAGCAAAACAGTCAGATAAATAGCCGCAGCAAGTACCATCGACAAAACTAAACTTAAGAACCCAGAGGGGCCCCATAAGAATAGAAAGAGGGCCACTATAATCGAACCGCAGACACTTTTTAAAATAAATCCTCCATTGACCTCGAACCTAAACTGTCTAAGCGAATAGTGCATAGTCAACACGAAAGCGAACAGGAATGCGAGGAAAGTAGTGAGTGCGGCACCTATGATTCCCAAATAGGGTATAAGTACTAAATTTAATCCAAAATTCAACACGGCACTGAGAATCCAAATCGTCCCAATGACAGTAGTCTTCTTTTTTAATGCGAGTGCTATGCCAACCATCGGCTGCGCTCCAAGAAGCGCAGTTCCCGCCGCAACGAACGGCGTGACTAAATACCCGTTTTCTGCAATCTGTTGGGTCGTTAACAAAAGCAAAAGAGGCTTTGACAAAATCGACAAGGCAAAAACGCAAGGTAATGCTATCCCCAAATAATATCTGAGTGAATATGTCAAGATCGTGCGAACATCTGCTATGTTGTCCTCGTCGTAGTGTTTTGAAAGAACTGGAGGAAGCAGTGTCGCTAATGGTGCTCCTACAATGCCGAGAATACTACCAAGGGAATATCCCGGACCATAGTAGCCCACCGCTGCAGCTCCTAAAAAAAATGCAATGAGATAACGATCGCTAGAATTTACTATCCATCCCGCTAGATTGCTCGGGAGCAATGGCAGACCAAAAGCTAGGTACTGTCTAATATGCCTAAACTTCGGGACAGCAACCCCAATCTGGACGAAGATGAGGGACAGCATCAGGGCGAATACAACAAGTTGCTGAATTAACAGTGCTACAACGGCGCCTTCGATTCCGTGACCCGAAAGGACAAAAAACGCTATCAGACCTGTGTTTAAATACGCATTGAAAACAGTTAAGAACGAGTGTGTTTTGATCTTTTGGAATGTTGTAAAATACTCTATAACATATAAAGTGAGGCACGCAATTAAGATGTTCGGTATCAGCAGCAGCGCTACGGTATTGTCGTTGTGAAACAAGCTTGCTGCGATTTGTGGTACAAATAAAAAGAGCAGCCCAGAAACAATTGAGCTTGTCAGCAATACGACGAATCCCATAGAGTAGAAGGCCTCTCGAATTTCACGTTTGTCCGTCGCCGCAGCTAGAAATCGAGTCATCGCAGCTGGCAGCCCTAAAGTTACGAGCCAGGGCAACAGGCCGACTGTTACCAAGATCAAACCCCAAGCCCCATAATCAACTATAGCGAGGTTCTTTGTCAGAATCGGAAGCAGAATAAGATTGCTGAGGGTTACTAAAGGAGTTGCTACTGCGGTCAATCCTAAACGACGAGCAGTAAGTGTGTATTTTTCCATTTAATTGCCCTACATGTTAGAAACAAAGCGACGTGCTGCTTAACTGTTGCATCCGGTCTTTTTTGATCTGCGACCCTCAAGCAAAGCTTACAATGTGTCACAAAAATGTGGCGGTAACCTTCAACAGGTCTTCCGGTACTGGTCTTCTCAAAATCGTCTATTTTCGCAATTCTCTTAACTCTCTCGCGGGCTTTTTCAAGGGCAATTTTGGTGGTATAACTCCTCTAATCCTTCACTAAACGTCCGCATTTTAATTCTTCATCCTGATTACGATCAATTCAACAAATACTGATTGGTATTAACGCAATTTCGCTGACTCACATCGAAAAAAATCTTACAGTATACAAATCACTTTATTACCAACGAAGCTTATGACGTCGTTGCACTATTTGTTTAGAAGCTAAACTCTATTTTATTAGTCTTAAGGAAACCAAACAGTGTAATATATAATGCACACTTGATTAACTCCATCTGTTCTGCCTTGACGTGTACGCTACTGTTGTGGGAAGCAGAAATAGCATAATTCGGACATCACTTTGTCACGCTGGCATCAAGGTAGCTCGTGTTATAACAGTTAAGATAAAAAAATCTGCAATATTTACAGATGACGCTATGCCAAAAACTGGATTTGGATTATACAGTAGGGCGAAGCCCCGAATTGCTGTTGTTTCTTTCCCGTGGAAGTCGCAGTCGCCTTACAAGTTTCTCTCAGAGCTCATTAGCATACTCGAACCGATTTCTGATACAATCGTGGTTATAGGTGGAAATACTGATCGCATCGATACAGCGCGTAGTCACAAGGTTGTTACTCGGGATATCGGTATCAGCATGCATTATCTAGGGGATCTAAAACCTAGGTACTTCTCGGCAGTGATGTGGATTTTCAAGTGGTTCATGATCCAGTATCGGGCGAGCTTGGAATTGATAAGAGCGCGTCCAGAAATAGATGTTGTAGTATTTTACATGGCGTGGCCAGGATACCTTCTGCCACTAGTTGTAACGAAATTGCTTCGAAAAAAGAGCATCGAAGTCGTTACGCGAGGCAAAGAGACGATTACGACGAGTCGGATCTGGAGGCTACAAGATCCGATCCTGTTCACTCTCTTGGACGGGATATCCCCAGAATCGAAAGGATTGATCAAAGAACTTGGCTTAGAAAAATACAGACAGAAACTCCTTCCGGAAGGCGCCCGATTCATAGACGATAGACGATACAAGAAGAGCAAGCGGTTATCAGAAAGAGCAAACGTCGTTGGGTTTGTAGGTCGAATGACGAGAGAGAAAGGGATAATTGATTTCGTTCACGCCATTCCTCTGGCTGCAAAGGAAGCGTCAGATTTAAAGTTCTTGATAGTTGGAGCAGGGCCTTTAAGCGACTGGGTCAACGAGCAGTGCAACCACCTGAACACCGAACAGGGCATTGAAATAACACTCACGAATTGGGTTGAGGAGGGCCTAACAGACTATTACAACCAGTTGAAACTACTTGTCATACCTACTTATTTTGATGCCTTCCCAACCAGTGTGTTAGAAGCGATGGCGTGCGGCACTCCGATTCTAGCGACACCAGTTGGTGGTATCCCAGATGTGATCTCAGATGAAGGCACGGGGTTTTTGCTTGAATCAACCGCGCCGGAATGCATAGCACAACAAATAACAATGATCCTAAACTATCGGGAACTAGAACGAGTCGCAGACAATGCGGAACTCCTTGTTAAACAAAAGTTCACGAGAGATGCTGCCATAGAACGATATGACAAGATGCTCAAAGAGGTTCTTCTAGACGTGCAGCTACCTACAGTTTAGCTTCAAAAGCTGGTTTATATTTGCTCGCCTTACTTATTCTAGTGAGCCCGTAATAGTGCTTGACAAATCATTTGTTCGACCCCCTTGTGCGGGTTTCTTTTCTTTACCACAATACCAGGATTAATGGTCATCTGCGCTGAAGGTAACCAGGACTAGCCAGTTTAAGACCGCTGTTAAGGTTGTTGGCTTAAGTTCCCTCTTGTGATACAAATGGGGCTGTTTTTTAATTGAATGCACAGAACTACAGCTCGTAAAAATCAACTCAATGTTCCGGATCTGCCCCTCATTGTCAAGCGCTGACTCAGATGGCTTTCATTGCATATCGTGATGCAGAGAAGGTCGACCGTTTGTTACCATCCGAAATCTGCTGTAATAAGGCTTTAATGTTGATCAATAAAGCGAGAATCTTGAGAGTCTATTATCGAGCGTCATACTCCGAGGGCTGTCATTGGTATACGGAGCAGAACGTCTTCTCTCACGAATATACACTAGCGCCTCCGTTTGAGTAAATTAGACTTCTGTTGCTAATCAGAGGTGTGACATCTGTGTAGCTTTCGTGTATAATTGCGCCTGTCCAACTATAGATTAGAGCTTGATTATGTTCAATGTTGTATGTGCCCAAGAATATGTAAGAACTGCCAGTTGAATTGTTCTGTGGGTCCTGGAGAGACTGCGCTTGTGATAGCTCTGACGTGTTCTGTTGGTACTGAAGCGACTCAGATTGTTCTAGTCCTAGAGCTGCAATTACATTTAGGTTATAGTAATCTGCATATACGACCCCTCCGCCGCTGTTATGGGTTTGCCACTTGGCTCCGACGATCGTTTGGTGACTGTACTGACCATCAACCTGATTGCTCAGCGCCATTTTCCAATAGCCTGTACTCTCTGTAAGGGCAAATATAAAGCCGGTCGAAAACAACATAAAAAGCACCAAGTATACAGCGAGCAACCTCGTAAACTTTGAGAGGCTCTTCTGCGCTGAGTTGTCAAACTCGCGCTTATTTGTAACTTTTTTCATTATATCGCTAGTATTTTGACCGATTTTGATGAAACCTACGGCGAGGAACGGCGCTAAAAGGATTAACGTAAGTTGAGATACACGAGTCCAGTTTAGCTCGCCGCCGAGCCAAGGGAAGACTACAGAAGCAATTAGGAAGCCTAATGCCATAGTCGAGAGAACCACATATGAGAATTGGAGCTTAAAACGTTGCTTTTTCAGAAAGATTACCAAACATATGCCTGCTAGGATAAAGAACTGGTTGAGATAGTTAACAAACGCGTTTACCCGATGCAGTATGCCTGGTGAAGGACCCTGCGCAATGACATTTACAGCTTCGCTGTAAGTGGGACTAAACAACTCTCCTATTTGAGCCAACATGCGGCTTCCGAGTGAGAGAACCGCGTAAATAGTAGTAGCTTGCGCAGTATAGGTATACCACGCTATCAACGCAATGAAAAGTAAGAATAAAGGTCCAATCGTTACGACGCTTTTCGGAGGAGGCTTAGGTGATGGGACAATGATCTGTTTCTCTTTGTGGATTGCCTTGGTTCGTAAGTATTGCAGCGTCAGCTTCGATCTATCGATGCGGGACACGGTTAACACTAGCCACAACCCGAAAAGGAAAAGGAAAAACAAGTACGTCGTCGCATAATGAGATACTACCATTGATAGACTGAACGTGGTAAATAGGGCTGATCGAATCCCTTGGTGCATCTCGTTGCTCACGAGCAGCAAAATGAACAAAACACAGAAGAACTCGGCTACCTCCTGTCTCGCTAACGTAGGCATGTCGAAGAAAAAAGGCGCGAATGACATGAAAAAGAAACTCGAGAGGAATGCTACTTTGTCATTCAGCTGTCTGCGGAATATTTGATATAAGCCAACAGGGACCAATGCAAATATTAAAGGGTAAACGAGCTTGAAAATCCATACGAGATCGAGGCTTGAGATGAGAGAATAGATCGGAGCTAGTGCGACAACGCTTAGCATTCCGTTATACTGATTGATGAAAGTCGGATTCCAGACACCACTATTCAATACGGAGTTAGCTAAACCCCACTCGATCTGAATGTCAGCTCCCGTCATCCACGTCGATATGAGCGTCTGCTGATAGAGAAGGGATAAAGCAATTACAAAAACTGCCAAAGGGTATAGTTTCGAGGGAACGAACTTATTGAACGCGATTATAAGGACAACGACGCCTAGTATCACCCACAAAAATAACTGTCCGGTGTCTATGTTGTAGGTGTTGACCAGATATGAACTAAAAACTGTTAAGAGAGGTAATATACATAAGAACAACGTTGGAGCCAAAGGGACCGCCATTTTGGTGTTGAAAAGCGGTTTTGGATGTGCTCTGTTTCTGAAGTAGCTTATAGCACACAACACCAGTACCATAAGACTTACAGAGCTAGTGACAGCAAGAAAAGAAAACGGTTTAATTATGTTCGAAGCGTTGAATACAATGTAGAGTATAAACCCAATCGATAGAACGACTGTGACGCTTAGCCCTACTGCATACAAAATAGTTTCAACAATATCCAGGTTTCGGAGTCTAAGCGCTGTTAGCACGAGAATCCCAGGAACGAAAGTGAGATAAACAAAACCTATAAGCGGCTGAACAATCGGGATCGAGACCCCCAACACGTTTAGCCCCATAACTGCCCATAATGCGATCTGAAGTGATAGCACCGTGAGCAGCAAACTTTGCAGACTCACATCGTTCAGTTTGATGCGGCCCTCATTCTCTAGTGGCTCAGGGAAATATGTCGCACGAAGAGATGACATGATAGATAAACGCAACTTGGGGGGTGCAAGGGCAATTGTTGACTGAGGCTGTTTATGTATGGTTTGTATTTGCAGTGATCAGTGGTGTGTAATAAGCTTTTGGAGCCTATGCAAATGGAGTCGCACGAGTCCAGTCGCAAAATTGAGGTTCAATTCAGTTAAATGAGCCTATCATGAGGCGCTTGCTTGTATTAATGGTTTGAGATGGTCTCTACGATCAAGAGCAACAAATAAAACATGGTTAGGCCAAGGTATACACACAGTTGTCATATTGAGGCAATAGAAATCGAAGGAGCAATCAAGAACGGGTCGTGAACATCTATTAAGAGACAGTTCCGTTGGATAATTTGATTACAGTTAAACTGCTTTTTCCTGCAGCTGCGTCACTAGTTTAGTTTACAGAGCGAAGTGATCATATCATAACTTCTTGGGTGTTACTTACAGTCTTGCACACGCGAGTAATAAAGGCGATATCTCGGTCTTTCTGGGGATCAGCGACTGTAATATAAGCAGTTGTCATATACCTATCGGTTAGCAGATCGGAAGATCTTATCGATGACCTCTTTAATTACTAGGTTCACTGAGCTTGTTTTATGCATTGATCTACTCGATTGTGTTTTGCTGATTTTACAAAGAATCGGAACGTTTCAACAATACCGTCTCAAGAGCAGTCCAATGCACGATGCACTGCGCAGAGAGCATGGCAAGGCGTTTATACTAACGAGGTTGCATTATCAATGATATGGGTCTTATTTCGACATTAAGTTCGAGCAGTTCGACTTTGAGTAGCCTTTCATCGACGACCACGTCGTCGACGGCAATCAGTGTCATCATTACCTGCTCCGCCATAGCAATCGGTTTACTTATCTTCTTGCTTGCTTTAACGGATGTCGTTTCGAGGAGCGACTCCTGGAATACTCATACAACTGCAACTCGCCGTCTCCAGATGGTGGCGGCTTTCTTTCCGGGGTGGCGCGACTCATCGAACACACATAGAACGGCAGCCTTACGGGTCATCTACGTCCCCCTCATCGTGACATTTTTCGCTTTTCTCGTGTTTACGGCATCACGACTCTTCTAAGTGTAAGGTTGTTAACCGATAGTAATTCTGGTTAATGCGCGAAGAAGGCGAGCATTCCAAAAAGGACTATGTTGTTGACGGCGTTGATCGTCACGACCAACGCCAGATTTTTCGTTTCGTAGAAGGCAACACCTAAGACAACGCCTGCTCCTGTAGCAAAGAGAAGCTCGTAGCCGTTGACGTAACCCGAATGCATGGCTCCAAAAATAACGCTCGTGATGAGGATACCTGTAATCGCACCTGTTCGCTCAATGAGCTGCGGCTGCAGGAGGACACGAAAAAGCAGCTCCTCGACTAGCGCCACAAAGAAGATCATTACGATACTTAACTGAATGAGCTGGGACACTGAAGCATTCGGGATAAGCGGCTTGTTCGCAAGAATGGCGTATTCAATAACCCCGAAGTCGGCGCCGATAACAGCGCCGAGCGGGAGTAACAAAACGGAGCGGCGCACGTCATCGATGCCCAAGTCGTGCCAGCTTAGTTTCTCGTGGATGATTAGTAGAATAATGGGCAAGAACATTACGCCATAGATAGTGGCGAGCCAGTAGATTGTCACAGTTGAAACCAGCGCAAACGAAAGGTTAACGACACGAAACACCGACACCAGAGCGAGCGCTTGGACAAGCTGCACTCGCTCACCGTGCAGAGCCGCCAAGATTACGGCAACAATGACAATGTTAAACGCTTGTACGCCGACGCCTAGCACTTGATAGCCTACAAACAGTAGACCCTCACCGATCAGAATGAGGAGTATCGGCACAACTTCGTACCACGCAAGACGTACTGGAAACCGCGTGTTGAACCCAGACTTGGTCGTTAACATGTTACGATTCCTCTTGAAGAATCAACGCCGCGATGCGTCGTCGGGGGGGCCTCTTTACGACGTGTTTCCCTAAGATAAGAAGGAGGGCCGTATGTTCCTAATCCTGAATTGCTGTAAGCTTACTCATCGACGAGCATTTGGCAACGCTGTTTGATGCGCTTGACGTTCGTTAGCCCCCATTCCTTTTCGGATACCACATAAGTTGCAAAGGCAGCTATAACGTTATCGTTGTCGAGAGCCGCGCCATTCGCGCTGACTTAGTTTGATGCTATTCAGTGAGATATTGCATGCCAGAGAATCTTCAACTGCACAGTGACGCTGATGCTTGGCGCCACGGACTCTGCTCGTCGTGTTTTCGGGCAAACTCTTGGAGGTGAACCAACAGCGTTCGCCCCAATTAGCAATGGAACAGCCATTTTTGTCTGGACGGGGCAGTAGTGCAGTGGTTTGGAGCATTCTGGCTACTTCGCTTGATGTACTAGCGGTATCTCTTCATAGACAGGAGTAGGCGCTAATCGACTTTACACGCTTGGGTCACTGTTTCGCCTAGTGACAGCTAAAACGTGCAGAAAGGCAACCTTCTCCCGCAGTTCTGTTCGTAGGAAGGGCGATTTCGTATTTTTGGAAAGGATTTTGCAGTAGCTCCATCATAGCTCTTTCTTTCCGTGGACTAGGTTGAGCTTCCACTTTTTAGATACGTCCATCCGCGCCATTTGGCCGTCCGTCTACTGCAAGCGGTAGCTCGGCAGCCCCCCCCTCTTATTTTGCTATCGTTATACCGGTTGTTTATTGACGGAGCCCGTCAAAGGTTCTACGTCGCAGCAGGAACATTAATCGGAGGCGGTGGGTGTCTCGATCTCGCTTAACGCTTTAATAAATGCATCGCGGTCGAACTCTGCAGGATAGAAAAGCGGTATTATGTATATCACTGCAAGAATCAGGTACTTGTAAATGAAAGCAATTACAGATATAATGACAAATAGCGACAGATATACTAACGACTTAGCTAATATGGCGCCGTAGGCAATGAACTGTTGGATGGAGGTGACGTAGCGCCCCGAGGACTGCTCCTTCGCAGCAGCGCTCGCGGCGACCTTCGTGCGCGCCAAGGTTGTGCTGGGATGCCCCTTCAGCGCGGTGGTGCCGCTGGCGCCATCGGTTATGCAAGTTCCATTATTAACAGAACGCTTGTCCCTATTAACTAAAGTAGTAGGAGATCGGCTCAAGGTCAAAATGCTTCCCCCTATTTTACTTTTTTAGAAGTTGTAACATTTTGACAATGATCGAGCTAGATATAAAAGTTACTATTTTGTTTTCTTCTTTACTTCAATTACCCAATTGAAGAAATTTTACTATTGACTAAACACTTTACAATCTGCTTAAATGTATGTTATGTCCTAAACAATCCCGGCAGATCGGCAGCCCTCCTCTTATTTTGTTTGCTGCAGAACGGACGCTTAAAAGCGGCTGACATGTAGTTTCCTAATCATTAATCTCAACTAAGTCGTCGCACTGCATTAAATCCCCGAAATACGTTGGCGCTTCACTTGGGGGAGTATATGTGATCTATGACCGCAATGAGCTGCTTGCTGTTTGCGGTCTTACTATAGTACTCTTCAACGGTGCGTCGAGCATTTGTCCCCACCCTCCCCATTAGTTCGGCGTTAAATATGGACTCATTTACTTTGGCGACCAGTTCAGCTTCATCAAATACGAATATGTTCTCTCCGGGCGTGGCGTAGTCAATGCTGACCAAGCCTTCTGGCGTGGTAAATACCGGCACGGAACACGCCATCGGCTCGAGCATTTTAGTTAGCGCTCCGAAGCTCGAAAATTTTGAGGGAACTAAAACGGCGTCTAAGAGCGTTAATTGGTCAACATAATCGTGAAAATCGTTGAGATAACCCGTATAGCTTATTCGTTCGTTTGCGATCTTATAGTCACACTGACCGATGACAATGAAGTTTATGCGTGTGTCAAATCTATTTATGTTCTCGTATACAAAGTCCAAAAAGTAGCTGTTGACTAAGAAGTCACGGCTCTTATCATAGTCCCGAAAAAATGGACCAACGAGACCAACTTTTTTTCTTTCTTTACCGTCTGATATCCGTTCACGTGAACTTTTTTGGGGCTTAAACTGTTTTTCATCTACGAAATTCTGGATTATAAAAACACGTTTGTTGAACTTACTGTAGCATTTGCATATATCCTGCGATAGCGCAATAACGCAGTCAGCGTGTTTAACTGCAAACTTCTCCCGCCATTTAAGCATCTTGATCCTAACCTTATCAACGGAATTTGGATTAGGGTAACGTTCTTCTCTTTCAAGTGACAAGACTCCGTGTGCTTCAAGAATAACCTTGTAAGTTAACAATTTAGCCAATACAAAGTAGGTAAAAAAACCCCAGAAATCACTTGCACAATAAACAATATCGAATCGGTTTTTTAAAACAACGGGAATCAGTTGTAAGTTCCAAAGCTTTGATGGTCTGATTATCTCCACATTGTCGCATTTGCTGTCGTGCTCTCCCCTTATGATTAGTGTGCAGTCGTACTTTTTCTGTAGCACTTCAAAAACGCTTTTTGCCCGCACGCTTGTGCCGTCGCTCTTTGATATGTCGCATAAGCAAGAGACCGCAACCTTCATTCTTAATCCCTCACGAAGTCACCAGGCACACTCAACCATCGAGAGTTCATTACCAAGCACGCATATATAAGTGGCAATGTCAGGAGTCGCAAATCGCTCATATACTTATCTTGTACCCCGGTAGGTTTGCATTCTCATAAGACTTCAAATAACCCACGAAGGGAAACTTAGGTCAGTATCAAGGCATGCAAAGATTGAAAGAACTCACCTGCGGTATTCAGTAGCAAGGTTTGACAAGCTAAGGTCGCCGGTCTAAGTACAGCCGAGCCCATCTTCTTGGGCTTCTTTTTTATCATAATTATCCATGAGCTTACATTTTGTAGAATAACTCCTCGCAATTCCCCGGGGTTCTTAAAGGATTTTGTCACTTTTCTCTTCTTCTCTTACCGATCCTCCTTGCATTTTTTTCTCGTTTTTTATTACGTCAAGCTCAATACAGATAACCGAAATTATCAAAAACTTTTATTCTTCAAATCATTTCCAAAAAAGAATCCGAGAAATATTTAATATTTCATTTGTCGATCACGGACTGATATATCCAGAAGGTTTTTTCTGCGATGGCATCCCAGGATAAATACTGAAGTGCCCTTTTTCGGGCCATTTTTCCAAGATCCCCCCGCAGTCTTCTGTCCTCTAGAAGGGAGCTGATTGCAGAGGCAAGAGCAGTGGGGTCATTCGGCGGGACATACATACCCGTATCACCTAAGTATTCTGAACTCCCGCCGATGGGGGTTGCGATCACAGGAGTGCCATTCATCATAGCTCGTGTTATAATAGCGCTCCCCCAAACTGGATCGGTATAGATAGCGAATGTGAATATGCTCTCTTGCATCTTTTCATCAAATTCTGTGTCACTCAATCTACCGTACCACAGGATCTGATCTTCTACGTCATTCCGTCTTGCCTCCTTTTTTGCTGTTTGTTCTTCCTCCTTCCCATAGATTCCGTACACTTCTAGGTTGATCTTAATCCCTTCATCACGTAAGATTCGAAGCGCTTTCAGAAGGTCAAAGAAACCTTTATGTTCTTGAGGGCTCCCAAAAAAAGTCACCCTAGTCCTTTCCAGTTCCCTGAGATTGACTTGGGGAGCACCAAGGAAAACCACATGAATTTTGTGTTCTGGAATTCCAACCTGCGTCATGCGATCCTTTTGTTGCTCAGTATGAACGATGACAGCATCAGCATATTGATATAATCGGGGAAGCAACCGTAGCGGGTTACCTGGCCTATAGAGCCGATTGACATACAGATTATGAATGGTCACCACTTTATGCGGCACTTTCGTTTGTGTGAGAAGAGTAAGAAGGGGCAGCTCGCCAAAAGAGAAAATTGAGCTTTGTTGGTAATGGAGGATATCGGAGTCTCCACACTGCTTTGCGTAGAGCAACCCTAGAGGGATTCTGCTTGTACGATAGAAGAGGCCTCGAATCCTAGATTGTTCAGCGTCATCTCCAAAAGAGTCAAAGGGTGTGGTAACGAGACAGTATTCGCCGTCAAAAGGCGAAGAAGAGCCACGATATTTATTTAGACATACACAATGACTTGTTACAACCTTGACTGAAACATCTTTTTTCAGTAATGAGTTAATAAGATTTTCCGAATAATTAGCCATAGAAATATTATGATACCAGCAGGTTATCATGCAAACTGAGAGATCTTTAATCACAATCACCAATTAAATCGGTATTTTTGGCATGCATTGAACTATAATATAGGTTCTTACGCTACATCGAATGACACGAAGATAAGGAATATTAGGAATGATTTCCGTTTATTGTTTTTTTAACAATTCAACTTCGTTCCAATAATGCATGTAGATATCGTGCACATGCTCCGGAAATGGATGCTTGTAGTGTTTCCAATCGATTCCGCTTACTTCGTGCGTCATAAATTACTCTCGATTTGACTGATCCAACTGGATGATATCGCCGTATAGTTCGGCAAATTTCCTTAAATCGCCTAAAAAATAAGTCTGCACTGAAGGTAAACTACCGCCCCTTAATCTATTTATGCAACCGGCACCCCCTGTAAACGTCGTTCACAGCATCGACTGCTTTGCAAATGGACGTTCCACGATGCTGACGGGATTTTCTGATTATAATAACTATTGTAATCAGAGTGTGGTATTGACGTCGGCGTTAGCGTTTGGTGTAGGTGTTGCTGTTGATTGGGGGTTAACGAGGGTAAGAAGGTTGACGTTGGTATTCCCTATTACGTGCTGCAATGTGGTATCCGCCCATTGAAGGAACCATGTTACGTCTGGAACGCTCGATCCGCCTTCAGGAAACGCTGACCACAAAAAGTTGTAGATCATACCGTCAAACAGCTTCCCATTTACCTCATACAAACTGTTTATCCGGTCAAGTGCGCCTTGTTGTTCTGTATAACAACGATTATATGGTTCTCCCAATCCCTGCGGTGCCCACCAACCCAAATCGGTACCATTTTCGTAAGGCGCTCCATTATCCCACTTTTCATTCGCGCAAACTTGGTCTACATTCAATATTATTGGCATATTGGGATACGCAGCCCTCACCTTCGGCAGAAACGGGCTCCAGTCAGTAAAGAACTGCTGGTCAAATATCTCAACAATGAGTTCGTCAAGCATGCCAACCCGCTGGAGTGGGGTGGGCATCGGACTGATATCCGTTCCATCAGCGTTTGTACCCATCAAAACGTTCACGCCACGGCTGTCTAGGTTGTTATGCCAGCCGTTCCAATCCTTTTCGGAAACGCTATAACCTGTACGGTTCTGGAGCCATGTAACGCCGTTTGTATATGCCTGTTCAAATGAATAGCCTTGGAAATTCGTGCTACAATTGTGCTCAATAAAATCAAGTGCGGCGCCAAACGACGATTCGTAAGATGTGGCCTTGCCGCTTGTCGGGGTATAATGCACTGAATCGTAGCCTGGCGTTTGGTATGTCAGCATGGACTGTGCATTCATTACATATGAGAGTTCAAGCCACCATTTTATACCGTATTTATCCATAAGGGCAACATAGGTGTTCTTGAAATCATCCATCTGTGTATGGCCAGCGCCGAGTGTGGCTAGTTCTTTAGGATAGCTATATAACATATAAGCAGTTGGACAAAGTTCCAGCCCCCACCCGTTTTCGATCATGTATTGTAGTTGATTGCTCGTACCGGTTGGATACTTAACAACAGTCCCGTTACAGTCATAGAAAGTGGTATTGCCAGATCCGTCAGTTGGGAGGAACTTGATTCCGGATGTCCATCCCGGTTCGCAAGAAACACGCCCGAAATGTTGACCGTAATTAAGTCGTTTATTAGGGTGGGCCACCCCGGTCTTAAACTCGTATGCGGGCTTAGCTGGCGTAAATAGGCCAATGGAGGCGACGCTTGCGATGCACATCACGGCGATTACTATCGCGACCAGTACCTGCCACCGTTTAAGTAATTTCATTACTTTTCGCTTTGTTCTCCAAACTAAACACTTAAAACTCGTCTTTTGAGCAGCTTAAGTTTTCGCTTTCGTGCGCAGATTTAGGCCCCCTCGATTTGAATTCTACGTCTTTCCAATATTGCGTGTATACGTCCTACACGTTTTCAGTCAACAGAGGCTTGTAGTGCTTCCAATCGAGTCCACTCACACCATGCATCATCTTGTACGTCCGATTTGATTGTTCCCATTGAAGAATGTCGCCATATTGTTTAGCAAACTTCCTAAGATCACCAAAAACTAAGACTGCGTCCTCGCCAAATCTAGAGATGATTCTGTTAGAGATGTACCGTCGAATAAGATCTCGATGCTCTTAACATCTATGGGGGCGGTCCTTTATTTACAGCTAAGGTCACAGTAATTTAGGTACTCGCTGAACTTGCCCATCATGATCCCTCGATGATTTCTTGCAACGAGCTACAAAGAGTGTCAATTTGTTCCGTTGTTAAAGCAAGCCCAGACGGCAAATACAGCCCACGCTCGTGAGTCCGGTAGAGTGTGCCCCAATTGTCGCGTTTTGCGCCTTCCTCGTGTTCAGAGCGGCACATTCCTAGCGAGGGTACTCAATGTGGCAAGGCTAGTGGCAAAAACGGGAGCACCCCGTAAAGGAGTATGTCGTCCACCGCGTGCATCGTGACGACAAACAGCAGATTTTTTGTCTTGTAAAATGCGACGCCAAAGACGACACCAGCCCCGATCGTGAAGAGAAGCTCGTAGACGTTGCCGTAGATCGCGTGCAAGGCGCCGAAGAGCACGCTCGTGATAAGGATTCCCACAACTGCACCGCTTCGCTCAATGAACTGCGGCTGCAGCAGGACACGAAAGAGCAGCTCCTCAACGAGCGCCACAAAGAAGATAATAACGATGCTCAACCGAATGAGCTCTGTCGCCGAAGCATTTGGGATAAGCGGGTTATTCCCAAGAATGGCGTACTCGACAAGCCCAAGCCCTACGCCAATGAGGGTGCCAAACGGAATGAGGTACGTCAACCGGAGGCCTCCCGTGAGCCCAAGGTCGTGGCGGCTCAGCTTTCGGTGTGCAACAATCGCTATGATCGGGATGAACATCACGCCGTAAAACGCCACCTGTAAATACCAGCTCACCGTCGGGACGACTAAGATGAGGGGCAAGAATATCACCGAGACGATGGCGAGCGAGTAGATAATCGACACGTGTGCAAATGACACGCTGACAACACCAAAAATCGATATCAGAGCGAGCGCTTCGACGAGCTGCACCCGCTCCCCCTGCAGCGTCACCACGATAACAGCAACTGCGATGATGTTGAGCGCTTGCACGCCGGCGTAGAGTAAACTGTAGCCCGCAAAGAGCAAGCCGTCGCCGGCGAGGATAAGGAATATGACAAGGAGCTCAAACAAAGTCAAGTTGAGAACACTCCGTACTCTAAATACAGGAGCCAGCGCGGCTCGTGTGGAGTCACGGAGACGCAAAACTATCCCTCAGCATGTTACTTCGGCCAGTTAAAGATATATGTACTTCGGGTTTTGCTATTTTTAGGACCAGCGTTCTACTCGACGGGATTTGTCGCATTGCTTGCAAGTTCGATTATTTCTGGGCTGTTTCGGAGCGTTCGATACCTATCATTTCATGCCTGCGCTCAACTCACAAGAAGGCGTGGGAGCTTGTTCCGCAGCTGAGTCAAGAATCGAAGCAACTTTTTGACGCGACCTTCAAACAGAGCCCCAATATAACTAACCCTGCGATATAGCCTTTTGTTTATAGATTGGCCAATATCATTCGAGGACTTACAGAGTGTGCCATCAAGGTCCCTCGATGATTTCTTGCAGAGAGCTACAAACAGTATCAATTTGTTCCGTTGTTAAAGCAAGCCCAGACGGCAAATACAGCCCACGCTCGTAAGCCCGGTCGGTGTTTAGATAGCTCTCCCCTTTGAACAGTCCCATGCGGGCAAAAACTGGTTGTGCGTGAAGACCGACAAAAAAAGGTCTGGCCCCGATATGTCTCTCTTTGAGGAGACCGATCATCGTTTCAGCACTAATTTCGCACTCTTCATCAAGCTCAATCGCATACATCCAGTGGACACTTTTGGCATAGGGTTTCTCGACTTGGAAACGTACGTGGGGAATACCTTGTAGCTTCTCCCGGTAATATTGTCCCAGCCTTCGCTTTATTGCGACAAACTCCTCAATACGCTCAAGTTGTGCAACGCCTACCGCTGCTTGGAGGTTACTCATCCTGAAGTTGTAACACAGCTCAGTGTGGTAGAATCGCTTTGTTGGTTTGAAGCACAGATCACGATACGAAGCAGCCCTACCTGCAACTATCGGATCATTACTAAGAACCATTCCCCCCTCACCAGTCGTGATTATTTTGTTAGCATAAAACGAGAAACAAGCGGCGTCACTCATATTGCCACATTTGATCCATCGATCTTTGCTCTTGCTGAAATATTCTGCACCGTGAGCTTCAGCAGCGTCTTCGACGATTTTCAGATCATATTGTGACGATAGATCAAAAAGGGGGTCCATGTCAACAGGATGGCCATAGATGTGCACCGGCATGATCGCCCGCGTCTTTTTTGAGATCTTCGATTCTACGCCATTCACATCTATATTCCACGTTTCAGGATCTATGTCAACGAGCACAGGCTTTGCGCCGAGCCTTAGCGCAGCTATTGCACAAGATATAATGGTAAAAGAAGGCATGATGATCTCGTCACCCTTGCGAATGCCGATCGCATACAGCGCTGTTTCGAGTGCAGCAGTACCGCTACAGACTGCTACCCCATATTCAGTACCAACGTAGTGTGAGAAACCCCTCTCGAACTCCGTTACGAACGGCCCTTCAGAGGATATCCAGCCACTGTCTATACACTGCATGAGCAGTTCTTTCTCTCTGCCATCAATTAGTGGTTCGCTAACTGGAATCAATTTTAATCCTCCTGATCAATTTAACTGACTTTCACGCGCTTTTTAAGCTAGCTTGTTAGACCCCTCAGCTTTTTGTAAACAAAATAAACCTTATATAGCGTGTCGGTTTTTTTGAGAGTCAAAAATGGGTCTAGCACTGGATCAAATTTCGATTTGAATAGAGAGGGGCCCGCATCAGATGCGCCTAAATCCAGCTTCTTAAAGCCCTCTGATTTTGCCCGCTGAACGACTTCCCATATAAGATATTCATTGAGACCTCGCTGCTCACGTGCGCTAAGGCCGATCCAAAAACTATACCGCTCCTTTTGCATAACACAGCACACGGTTGCGGTCGCGAGCCTTCCGTCAATATTGACGTTGTAAACGGTCACGTCCTGGGGGAACGCGGCCACGAGCTCCTTAAGATAATTATCGCTTAAGAGGGGCACTTGCAACCCGAGTTCGGAGAATCTCTTTCGCCAGATGTCAAGCAACGGGCTGACGTCATTCGTTTGTTGTATCTCAGGTAAATGTGCACTCAACTTCGTGATTCTCCGCCTGCAGCTATTAGAGAATGATGCCCAGATCTCGTCGAGGGGTCTTTCCAAGTCGATAGTGTACGTGAAACCCAAGTGCTCCCTGTAATTCTTCCAAATGAAGGAGCGTACGTCAAGGAAATTTGGGGCGGTCGTGATAGAGACGTAATTTGGGGCGGTCTTATCAATTTCCCTGCATAGCTCGCTCGTTACTTGCTCAAAGATTTTTTCCTTAGCACTTGCCCTGCGTGCTTGCACGCTAGGATCAAAGGCAGGGCCTAAATACGGAATTTGCGTGTTCGGTGGGGGGGAGTTCATGACGGTCAGGCCATGGTCCCGCCCAATAAAGAATGGGAATATGCATCTCAGCTCTTCTCCCGAGTAGACGCCATAGGGCAAGAACCGGTGCCTCGAGTGTCGCTCAACAGTCTTTAGGAAGTCCCACTTGTGGAATAGCGATCCCTGCGGGCTAGTTTCGACAAACTGGTCCCAACGCTTTTTATCTTCGAGCAACTCAACAGCCATTTTTATGCCACCACGTGGGGGGTATCCACTTTCTTCACAATCGCTTTGATCTGGGACCTAACACCAAGTTGATACGCTTGTTTCACGTTGTTTCACTTTTTTAGTCTCTTAAGCTCCACGTTGGCCCCTGCGCCGGCCGCTTCCGCAATTGTAGGTCGCGCTTGACAATTGCTCGATTCGCGTAAGTACGTCTTCGCAAGCTTTGCTTGACTCGCAGCCCGATCTTGTAAAGCGTATCGGCTTTTTTAAGAGTCCAAAACGGTTCTAATACTGGATCAAACTTCGATTTGTACATAGAAAGATTCCGAGCACCTCCACCCAAATCCAGCTTTTTAAAGCCCTCTAATTTTGCCTTTTTAACGACTTCCCAATCAATATACTCATTCACACCCGGGCCGTTGCTTACATTAACGCCCCCAATCCAAAAGGCATATCGCTCCTTTTGTATAGCACAGCACGCGATTGCAGTCGCGAGCTTTCCGTCGATGAGAAGGTTGTAAACGGTGATGTCTTGAGGGAACGCGGCTACGAGCTCCTTGAGATACCTATCGCTTAGCAGGGGTACTTGGAGCCCACGTTCGGAGAATCTCTTCCGCCAGATGTCAAGCAACGGGCTGACGTCATTCGTTTGTTGTATCTCAGGTGGATGTTTTCTAGCACTCTTAATCTTCTGTCTGCAACTTCTAGAGAATGATGCCCAGATCTCGTCGAGGGGTCTTTCCAAGTCGATAGTGTACGTGAAACCCAAGTGCTCCCTGTAATTCTTCCAAATGAAGGAGCGTACGTCAAGGAAATTTGGGGCGGTCGTGATAGAGACGTAATTTGGGGCGGTCTTATCAATTTCCCTGCATAGCTCGCTCGTTACTTGCTCAAAGATTTTTTCCTTAGCACTTGCCCTGCGTGCTTGCACGCTAGGATCAAAGGCAGGGCCTAAATACGGAATTTGCGTGTTCGGTGGGGGGGAGTTCATGACGGTCAGGCCATGGTCCCGCCCAATAAAGAATGGGAATATGCATCTCAGCTCTTCTCCCGAGTAGACGCCATAGGGCAAGAACCGGTGCCTCGAGTGTCGCTCAACAGTCTTTAGGAAGTCCCACTTGTGGAATAGCGATCCCTGCGGGCTAGTTTCGACAAACTGGTCCCAACGCTTTTTATCTTCGAGCAACTCAACAGCCATTTTTATGCCACCACGTGGGGGGTATCCACTTTCTTCACAATCGCTTTGATCTGGGACCTAACACCAAGTTGATACGCTTGTTTCACGTTGTTTCACTTCGGGCGCTGTTGTAACGGGCGAAGCGCACTTTATCTTGGTCGCCTAAATAAGGCCCTTGTTTTATCTCTATCATCTCTGTCGGTTCAAGCATTGTGAAGCCATGGCCCCCGAATGCCAATAAAATAACATCTCCTGCCCCCAATGTGAAGCTGTCCCAATATTCGTGTTCGTTAGTATATAGATCGACTTGCACTTTTCCACTCCTGATAATGAGGACCTCTTGGGTGCGCACTACTTCACGATTCACTTCGTTATGAACGTGGGGCTCGATAATCTCCCCTTTTTCTCGCTTCATATATGCAAGCTGCTGTGAAAACTCAGGAGGGGTAAAAAACCGTATCCCGCTTTGCTCCTCAAAGTCTGTGCGAATAACTATGGCGCATATCTGTCGATCTTTGTCTCGGAATATTTCTGGAATCATCAAATCCTCCTGATCAATTTAACTGACTTTCTTCTAGCAACTCAACAGCCATTTTTACGCCCTCGTCGAACTGACCTGTTCCCAAAGAACCGAATATCTCCCGAAAAGAAAGTCCTTCCAAGCCAGTAAGAGCAGGTATTCATCGAAAAGCACGTAATATGCTATTGCAGGGAGTCTGACCTTCACACGCCTAGTGGTAACATAAGCCTGTTGTAATCTGGGCACGTACCGTAGGTACACTAAGAGCAGGATCAGAAAAACCGCGGACATAATGAATAGATGCTCCAAAATCAAATACGGGTTCCAGATCAAGACGTAGCCGAGTAGTATCCCGATAAACATGAAGGGGGTGAACATCAGCAGACCCTTGTGGGAGGGAAATATCAAAAGGCTGTACCAGTCCCTCGGCGCAAAGAGATAATGCCAGTGCTTAAAGATGTTTTGGATGGTGCCCAAGCAGCGCCGTTTTTTTTGCGTTAGTTGTTCCGCAAACGAAATGGGGGCGGGCTCATAGCAGATCGCTTTCGGTTCGAAAGCCACTTTGTAGCCCTTCTTCCGTATCACGATTGACATATCTAAATCTTCGCCAATCATCGCCGGGTCAGCTTTTACTATTGATTTTCTCCAAGCGTTTATCTCCCCTTGGAAAAGGCAAGCAGAATCCAATTCAGACTCGCCCGTGCGAAGCACATCTTCTAGTTCCCAGTAAAATTGCTCGACGGACGGCAATGGGTTTTCAGGATTCGAAACCACATATCGTCCCCCGACGCCGCCTATCTTGACGTTCTCGAAATTCGGGGCAAGCTCTGCTAGAACGTTTTCGTCAAACAACGAATTTGCATCCGTAACGAGGACTATGTCCCCTGCAGCATGCGCGGTTCCACAGTTGATAGCAGAGGCTTTACCTCTGCGTTGGTCTTCGCATACGAGCCTTACTCGCGGCGCCTCACTTTCGTGGCACATTCGCTCAACGACACTCATCGTGGCATCCGAAGAGCCTGAGTCGACCACGAGGATTTCGAACTTGTCTTTTGGGTACTTCAAAGCCTGTAGATTTTGGATCCTCTTTTGAATAACCGCTTCTTCATTAAACGTTGGTACGAGTATTGAGATGAAAGGTTGAAATGAGTAATCCTTGTTGTCATCTCGGCGATGAAGAGCGAATCGTAACATCAGAAGCGGGTAACCCACAAACGTCCAGACGAGAAGAATTGCGAGTATATATACCGCAATTAGGCCCAGCTCGTGTATGGGGAACATGTTCAGCTGCTCTATCGCCATGACTGTAGATCCTCCGTTGAACGTCGTTTATTATCCAAAATCAAGCAGTGAACAGTGTACCGATCAAGTATGTTATTAGTCACAAAAACGTCAGTTGCTCTTTTAGTTGCCTCGAAAACTCTTGCAATTGGCCTCGATAGCCTAAAATGAACAAGAGGATCGGTTATATCGATGTGGTAGTTTCCGTAAGGAACGTCCGAAGCCTCAACAAAACTGGTGTAGCAAGGCCTCATCACGTCCGTGAACTTAAGTATCATCTCGGCGCTTAAACGCGTTTCGCTAAACGCATCCATTGTTGCCCGAACGCGTTCCAACTGCCGTTCCAATGGTGCACTTTGCTCCAACATCTTTAGCCTCCGAGCTCTTGTTCGCAAAGCACCCCGCATATTCTCACTCCGCTAATAAGCTTCACGTCGTCGTGATCACGATCTTGATATAAAAAGCCGCTAATGCCCTCGCTGTTGAACATTTTCTTGTCAGGAGAGTCTTTGACTCCACAGATAATGCTCGTCACACGTGGCCACGGCAGAATTTGTACGGTGCTGCAAAAGCCGGAGAGGAGCTTGGATTCCTTGGACCCCTCCACTTGATAGATGAGCCCTTTAATCCGCAGGTCGCAGAGCCTTTGTTCAGCGAGAGAGGTAGGGTCCCCATAGAGGATGGCGACGATTTTCGACGCTTCGAGGATTCGATCGTCATCCCGCTCCGTGATCTCGTGAGTTATCCCTTCAAGTTGGATATCGCTAACGACGTTCTCGTCAACGCCGGCGTCACGATATAGCACGCCCACCACTTTCGAGTTGTTCAAGAGTTTCACCTCAATGCTCAACCCACTCAGAAGCTTCCTTTCGCCGGCCTCATCCTCATAAATGATGCCGGTAACCCTCGCCCCTGCCAAACTCTTCATGTTTAAACACCCTCACCTGGTAATTTAGATCCCGCGCTCTCTCCGGTGGAACCGCAAGTAGAGAAGATATGCTATTGGCACGATAATCAATGGAACTGCAAGATACGCACTCACTGAGGTCAAATTAGACTGATTAAGCACTAGCGGAACGACAAGACCCAAGACGCCGACTATGGGCAGCAGATACAAAAATACTCGCTCGGCTTTCTGAAACCCGTTCTTTTCGTAAGCGCCCGCGCCATTCAAATATGTAGCTTCACGTTGAGCGGCGCCCTTCCTGTATGCAGCTTCTCGTTGAACGGTTGCAGTGACTCGATGTATAATACCAATGATCCTGACGCCGGTCACTATGTCTTCTTTGTCTGCGCCACGTTCTCGGTATAGCACGCCCGTCAGTGCTGCTTCGCGCACGGACTTCACCGTAACTGAACTATTGTCGAGATACGCGATGCCCGTTATTCGTGAGCCGTTTAGTATGTCCGCGTTCAGCTGTGGACCGCTGAGCAGCTTCACCTGAGTCCCGTCAGATTCTCGATACGTAACGCCGGTAATCTTTGATCCACTCGAAATATTGTAACTTAAGGCATCCCCCTCTTGATAAATGATGCCCGCGATTTTGTCCGCTTTCAAAATGCTCTCTTTCGAACGCTCTTCCTCTCGATAGACGATTCCCGTGACGTTCAATCCGTTCAAACACTGCTCTTCAGCGTCTTCTTTGTCTCTAAATAGGATTCCTGTCAGTTGTGCGCCATCAAACAGCTTAACGCGGACCCCGGGAGCGCTCAGCAGCGTTACTTCTGTGGAGCCTGCCGCCTGATAGGAGACGCCTATAACTTTCATTGGATCGGAAGATACCATCTAAACCTCAATTTTAGTCAGCGCACGCGCCCGACGTTGTTGTCGGGATACGAGCAACTTCGCATGAGGGGTTTTGCCGGAGCGCACCCTTATGTAACAAGCTATTGCCGTTCGAATTGTGCGAAGTGCTAACAGGCTATATTTGCCCGCCGTACCGTGCGAAGTAGATGGGGATGTAGTTTCTTTTCGTGCCCCAGCGCCAATTGCGTTCGCGTTCATCGTGCTATACACCTTCTTTAAGCGCACCTCAAACACTGCTAAGTTGTTTCGTGTTTGCTCAGGATTTCTCCCACGGGTGCGATGCATCCTAATTATTGTAAAAGTATTTAATAGTTGCTATTTTTTATTAATAATTGTAACTTTAAGACAAGATATAACATCTATAGCAAAAGTAAACAAATAGCATCAAAAATTAATCTGAAATAAACAGATGCTCTTCATGAAAAAATTAAGTTATTATAAGAAAAGCACAAAAAGGCACTAGAGATAAATATGACAACAACTCTATTATATCATTTAAGATTTTGATGCAAGCTCACTACGCCGCTAAGCGTTTGTCAACAACGCAGCGCTCGAACACAGGAGAAATAGAGATGGACGATACTGAAAAGAAAGTAGACAAACAAGCCGTTCATGACATTCTCCGGCTCTTAGCCTGCTCTGATTTGCGAAAGAATCTTACTGAGACACTTCGTGAAGGCAAGAGATTAACACTCTCTGAACTGAGCGAACACGTAGGCGCAAGCTCACCGGCAGCTGTGCACGCGTTACGAGAGCTGGGGAAGGCGGATCTCGTACATCAAGACGAGAAGCGCAACTACTCACTTACTAACATCGGTGAGATAGTTGTGCGACAGTTGGACGAGATCGAGCTCGCAATTCTAACACTTTCACGTGACGGGCAATTCTGGCTTGACCACGATTTGAGCGACATTCCGAAACCCTTGCTCGATAAAATAGGGTATCTCGCCGATTCTACCCTTATAACAAGTACTCCCACAGATCTCTTCAAGTCTTTTTCTACGCTCTATATGCTGCTTCGGAATTCCAAAGAGATACGCGCCATCTCCCCGATTTTCGCCGACGATATGGTGAACCAGTTTACCAAACTGGCCGCCGAAAACATAGATATCGAACTTATTTTCACGCCCGGCGTACTGGAAGCAACTCTAAGAACGGCAGATAAGGAAGAGCTCGAAAAAGCTCTTGAAAAAAATCTCAAGCTCTTTAAAATTGAACGCCAGCCGAACTTTGCCTGCACGGTTACTGACTATTTCTTTATTCTCGGCTTCTTCAAGGACGGAAGTTTCGACTGGTCTAACGCCCTTCTGAGCTATACCCCTGAAGCACTAGAGTGGGGAAAGGAATTGTTCACGTACTATGTCGAGAAAACAGAACCCGTCATTCTTTAGCGGCACTGCATCAGACGGGGAGTTCCCTGCTCTATTTCGTTTGCCAGAGCCGCACAAACGGTCAGACGGGGAGTTCCCTGCTCTATTTCGTTTGCCAGAGCCGCGCTCGAAGCTCAAGAACGTATTTTCCGTTATTGCGTTCCATCCGATGTTCACTACCGTGTACATTAGCGGAGTGGTGGTAGCAATACTCTACGTCTCTTTTCTACTTCAAAATGTCGTATACAGCGCCTTACTATTGGGCGCTACGTTCTTTTTAGGGATCTCTGTGTATAGTCTAAACAGAGTGACAGACCTCGAAGAAGACTCAGTCAATTTGCCCGACAAAGGTCGATTCTTCAAGAAAAACCGAGATTATCTGCTTTTTGCGAGCCTCGAATCAATCAACATTGCGGTGGTTCTCGCTTTCTTCATTAATCCGTCTGCAATCATCGTGATCCTCTCTGCGTTTTATATGGCTGGTTTTTATGGCATAGGAGCGCGCAGATTGAGACTCAAGAATATCCTTTTATTTAAAAATATCGCAATCGCAGGGACGATGACTATGGCAGCAGTGCTCCTGCCACTTATGGTCCAATCCAATATCGCGTTTATAGTGCTAATGGTTACCTACTATATCTTTCTCAATATTTTTATTGAAAGCGTGCTTCACGACGTCCGAGACATAGAAGGGGACAGGAAGGCCGGTGTGCGAACCGTCCCTACATTCCTAGGCAGGAACAAGACTCGAAATCTGCTGCTGCTCCTGAACTCCACGCTTGTGGTATGGGTGGCTTTCTCGCTGTTTCGAGCCATTTTCTACCCTTACATTTTCGTTTTGATTCTTGGCGTGCTTTACGGATACTGGAGCATACTACGCTTTACGAGGGCAAGCGCTAAGACAAGCAGGCCGTTTTATTCATTTGTTACCTTTAAATGGATGGTCATGGCCCTATATGCCGTCCCATTTGCTTTGGGCTGGCCCTCGCTTTAACTTGAGAGGCACGCTTTGAAACCTGACAATGGAACATCAATGGAGGGGCGCATCCTCTCGTCGTGAAGTGTTTTTGCTTCCCTGAACGTGGAAATCCTAAGCGAATGCTACAGCCCAATCGAAGAGAACTCGCAGTCACACGAGTTTGAACCTGTTAGAGTGAATACTAGCTTATCTCA
>Ga0209539_1000218_pt1 | contig 35426 bp, 33 predicted proteins | sample BarGraNGADG00312_2_FD_184499 | JGI IMG/M metagenome (GOLD analysis project Ga0209539, IMG submission 184499) | Arctic peat soil microbial communities from Barrow, Alaska - Barrow Graham LP Ref core NGADG0011-312 (SPAdes) (version 2) | ecosystem: Environmental > Terrestrial > Soil > Wetlands >...
GGCGGGGGCCGACATCGGGCTGGAGGCCATGACGCTCTATGCGTTCTCCACCGAGAACTGGAAGCGGCCGGCTGACGAGGTGCGGTTCCTCATGAACTTCAACCGCGACCTGCTGGACAGGAGGGTGGGGGAGTTCCACGCGAACAACGTGAAGATCCGGTTCATCGGGAGGCGCGACCGGGTTCCGCGGTCGCTCGCGCGCAAGATGGGCGAGTCCGAGGAGATCACGAAGAAGAACACCGGCATGAAGTTGAACGTCGCCTTCAACTACGGCGGGCGGGCCGAGATCGTCGACGCGATGAAGGCCATCGGCGAGGAGATAGCGCTCGGGAAGACCAAGCCGTCGTCGATCACTGAGAAGACGGTCAGCAGGCACCTCTACCTGCCGGACGTTACGGACTACGACCTCATGATCCGCACGGCGGGAGAGCAGAGGATAAGCAACTTCCTGCTCTGGGAGCTGGCATACGCGGAGCTCTACGTCACGCCGGTGACATGGCCGGACTTCCGCCGCCGCCACCTCATAGAGGCGATAGAAGAGTACAACAACCGCATCCGCAAGTTCGGCTCCATCTAGTCGTTCATCGTCCACTTTTTCGACGGTCAGCGCGCATGGCGATAAAAAAGTGGACGGAAAAAGTGGACGATGAACGACTAGGAGCGGATGGCGGAGGGGCGCTCGTCGATGGCGAGTCGCTTGAGGCCTTGCTCGGTGGGGATGCCGACCTCGTTCCAGCCACGGAGCCTGTAGTACTTCATCAGCATCTTGGTCAGAGGCACGACCTTCCCCTCGGCCGGCCCTTCCCTGAGCGGCTCACCGATGAACCTCAAGGGCAGGGTGTCATCCTTGCTCGTCAGCCCCTCGCGCAAGTTGAAAAGCCTCTCCAGGTTGAAAGTACGCTCGCCCACGCGCAGCAGCGCGCGCCTGTTGTAGTGGACGCCGGTCACGAACGACAGCGCCTTGTGGTAGTCGTACAGGTTCACCATCGACGCCGAGACGTTCGGCATCCGCCCCGAGAAGAAGCCGAGCATCCCCGGCGGCATGTGGGCGATCCAGTCCGATACCGTCAGCAGGCAGAACGAAGCTTTGTGGCAGGCACCGATGCAGTCCAGCGCGGAGAACATGTTCTGGGCGGCGATCGTCAGCTTGACCTTGCCGGCGTTGCGGGCGCCCTGTATCTCGACAGGTTTGCCGAGCACTTCGGTCGACACCATCATCGAACTGATGTGGCTGCCGCCCGACGGGCACGTTGAATATGCGAGCCCCTGGCCCCACGCGCCGCGCGGCTCGTAGCCCGGGAGCTCCATGCCTTTCACGACCATCGCGAGGTCCGAGTACCCGTATTTAAGCACCAGGCTCGTTGCGCCGTTGGCGAGCTCGTCGCCCGGCCCCTTGCGCTGCGCGATGAGGTTCAGCAGCGGTCCGATCTCCCTCGCGCTGCCGAAGCTGATCGGCAGGTCCATCCGTCCCCGCTCCGCGAGCTCCATCGCGAGCGCGATCGTCCCGCCCGTCGAGATCGGGTCCAGCCCGAGAAGATAGCACAGGTAGTTGTTGCGGACGATGGACTCGAGGTCGTCGATCAACAGGTTCGACCCGAGCATGGTGAGCGGCTGATAGCCGGGGCCTTTGACCCTCAGGGTCCCCGACCTGGTCGGGAGCTTCATCTCGGTCGTGCAATCGACCGGGCACCCGGTGCAGCCCTGGGCCTTGCGCCTGATCTGCGACCGGAGCCCCTCGCCGCTGATCTTCATGTAGCCCTCGAAGGTGCCCGCGGAGAAGTTCCGCGTCGGAAGGATGCCCTTTTCGTTCGTAAGAAGAAGGTTGCCGGCGGTCCCGTACTTGGGGAACGCATCCGAAGCCTTGAGGCGGGCCTTGATCGATTCGACCGGCCGCTCGAGCCTCTCCTTGTCGAAGATCGTGGTCTCGAACGAGCCGCCCACCCTGATAGCCTTCACCAGCTTCGACCCCAGGACGGCCCCCGTGCCTCCCCGCTGGGCCGTGTGCTCGCCGGATGCGATGGTCGCGTACCGCACCTGGTTCTCTCCAGCCGGCCCGATGCACACAACGCTCGCCACGCGGCTCTCGAGCAGCTCCTGGGTGCGCACGACGTTCGAGCCCCAGAGCTGCCCCGCGTCGCGGATCTTCCATCGCCCCTCGGTGATGTCGACTATCACGGGGCGCGGCGACCTGCCCCGTAGTATCACACCATCGTACCCGCAGGACTTCAGCTTCTCGGCGAAGTCGCCTCCCAGGCTGGCCGAGACTATCGTCCCGCTCAGGGGCGACTTGGTGCATATGCATAGCTGGTTGACGGCCGGGATGCCCAGGCCCGTCAGCGGGCCTGTCATGAGCAACAGGACGTTGTCCTCGGAGAGCGGGTCCACGTGCGGCTCGAGCCCTTTGTAGAGCAGCCAGGAGCCCAGGCCCTTTCCGCCAACGTACTTCTGGATTATCTCCTCGGGTACGATGAACTCTTTGCCCGTGCCGTCATTCAGATTCAGGTTCAGGAGCTTTCCCGCGTAACCGTCCAAAGTGAAACCAACCCATTTGAGGACTCGTCAATAGAATGTACAAGCAGTGTTCGGCTGCCTGAAGTATTTTACGACAACGGTGCGTCTTTGACCTGTGAGACAGGGTATCTCGTGACACGCGCCACCGTTATAATTGTAGATACCGGCCTGGAGCCGGCGCCGCAGAGTTTGTTTCGCAATGAATCTCGCGAGGTGACTGATGAGAAAAATGCTGGTGCTTTTGCTGCTCGCCTGCCTGGCGCTGACGCTTGTTGTCACGCTTTCCGGGTGCTTCGGGCCGAGCGCGGAGACGATCCTCAAGAACGCGACGAACGCGGACAAGGAACTGAACACGGTCCACTTCGTCACGGCTACCACGCAGAAGCTGCCGCGCGCTCCGCTGCAGAACGGCCAGATACAGAAACAGAACTACGTGCAGAAGTCGTCGGGTGACATCGACCTGCGCACCAAGAACTCCGAGATAGTGACCGACCTCGCGCCCGGCATCCCGGTGACCAAGCTACAGATCGGCGACAAGCAGTACTGGCAGGTCGCGGGCAACTGGTACGACGTCCCGGCATCGGCGCAGGACAACACGGCGGCCACGCAGTTCCTGTCCGTGTCCCAGTACATCAAGTCTTTCAAGAGCCTCAAGAAGCTGGGTGACACTTCCGTGGAGGGGCAGCCCGTCTATCACCTCCAGGCCGTGCCCGACATGAAGGAGTTCGTCAAGCTGCCGATAATCACCGACCTGTTGAAAGACCCGAGCGGCAAGCAGATCAGGACGGTCGACGAGCTCGCCGAATCCCAGATCGTGCTCGACCTCTACATCCTCAAGAACAACAACTTCTTCAAGAAGGAAGTGGTCGACATCGCGATCAGGGCGAACGAAGACCTGATCAAGCTGGGTTACGCGCAGGCCGGGGATAAGGTCAAGCTCAACCAGGACGTGACCTTCAGCAAGTTCAACGAGAAGCTGAACTTCCAGGCGCCGTCGAAGACGAACCCGCTGCCGGCCAACAAGACCTGAGATCTTTTTGCAGTCGGGAAGCTCGACTGCCTCTGAAACGCAAAAAGGGGTCTGACCCCTTTTTGCGTTTTCTGCTTATTTTTAACTCTCAGTCAGAAGGAATTATTATCGAAGTCCTTTCTCCCCTTGCTGCCTCAAAGGCTCTCACTGCCTTCTCGTCGATAGCCCATTTGTTTGTTATCTTCTCGGTGGCTGCCTCATCAAGCCTTTTAATCTCTCTGGGGACTGTTGCCGGCCACTCAAGAGTCTCTGCGAGAACTCGGGAAGTCCCCTTCTCGTTTGGCTTTACGCTTGGCTCCAAGTTTGATTCTATAGGTTCACTTACCAGTTTCACGTCAATCAGTTTCCACCCGTTTCCCGTCCGAGCGAAGGTGAAGTAGCGCCTTTCTCCTTCATTGGGATACTGGACGGCGGGGTCATCGTTGGCTGGGATATAGTGGTAATAGGTTCTGTCGGCGACATCGAGTACCACATCAGTACCCTGCCGGCGAATATCTAGCACCTGAGTAAACGTGGCGAAATCATCAGTGAACGCATATCCGTAGATTCCCGCTCTCAACTTCTTCACGTCTTCTTTCTGGCGTGCGGCAAGCGCCGGTGACATCTCAGAGGGGTCGATCACCGGGGCGCCTGCAACGTTTGGATTGCTCTGCGGGTCGTGGGAGACAGCCACGCGGTTTCTCTCATTCAAGTATTTGTGGACCAGAGTCTTCATCGCCGCGAGATCGTCCACGGAGACGGTGACTCTTGTCCCATGCGCCGGCCTGACCGCCAACAGGACTCCCACAAGAATGATCACGAAAAGCGCCACTATTGTGAAAGCCGCGACAGCGATTCTCTCCTTTGAGGGCAACTTCATCTCAGACACCCGCAATCGGATACCTGTCACGTAGATTCAAGTCTATTCGTAGATCTTCTCTTCCTCGTTGTAAGCCTCGGGCGCGTCGAACTCGGTGTCGCGGCCGGCGGCTTTCACGTCCGCTCCGAGCTCCTTGTAGAGCTCGTGCTGGATGATGAGGTTCATTATCTCGTTGGTGCCCGTCCAGATCATGATCAGGCGCGTGTCACGCAGCATACGCTCGATGGGGTAGACGTTCGTGTAGGCGATGCCTCCCATTGCCTGCATCGCGTGGTTCACCACGTGCCACGCCATCTCCGTCGCGAACTTCTTCGACTCGGACACCATTCGGCGCAGCCTGCCTGCCGAGACCTGGCCGCTGTCGATGGCAGCCGCCGTCGCGTAGACCAGCGCGCGGGCCGCGTCCAGCTCCGTCTGGGCTTCCGCGATCTTGAATGAGACGGCCTGGAAGTTCTTGATGGGCTGGCCGAACGCCTTGCGGCGCGTCGTGTATCGGGCCGCGACCTCGATCGCAGCGCGCGCCCCGCCCAGCGAGCCGGCCGCGGACGTCAGGCGCTCGGGGATCATCATGCGGTAGAAGATCTTCCCCCCGTCGCCCTCTGCTCCAACCCGGTTCTCGACGGGGACCTTGGCGTTCTTGAAGAGAACGCGCCCCGTGCCTCCGCCGCGCGCCCCCATGAGCCCGTATACGTGCTTGACCTCGACGTCGTCGGTTCTGTCGATCAGGAACGTCGAGAGGCTGTCCCGCGGCGGGCCCTCCGGGTCGGTCTTGGCGTAAGCCATGAAATAGTTGCAGCCTTCCGCGCCGACGATGAAGCGCTTCTGCCCGTGGACGATGTAGTTGTCGCCGTCCCGCTTCGCGGTCGTCGCCGCGCCGAAGAAGTCCGACCCGCCCCTCGGCTCGGTCAGGGCCTCGGAGCAGTAGAGCTTGGCCTCGCAGGTCGGCTTCAGGTACTTCTCCTTCTGCTCGGGAGTGCCGAAGCTGTTCGTGCACTCGCCGACGATCGATACCAGCGAGTAGAGGCATGCGGGCGGTATCCCCAGCGTCGCGACCTCTTCGATCGCGATGCACTCTTCGACCCAGCCGAGGCCGCGCCCGCCGTACTCCTTGGGGAAGCGCAGGCCGAGAAGACCCCTTCTGGCCGCCTCGTCGAGTATCTCCTTGGGGTACTGGATCTTCTCCGCGTCCATATCCAGCAGGTACTGCCGGTCGATCGAACGCGTGAAATCACGCACCTCCTCCTGCAGCTCCTTCTGCTCAGGTGTCATCAGAAAATCGAACATCGCCTGCCTCCTTAATAGCAAGGGATCGAGCCACCCTTTGAAGCCCTCCACGCATCCGCCGACGCTGGACTTCACTATCTATTATAAAATAGGTGCAAACCGAAAGTAGGTAACCCACCGAGATGGCCAAGAAAAAGAAAAAAAAGAAACCTCCTGCAGGCGCGCAGCGATCGTCGTACGCCAAGGGAAAGAAAGTCGAGTCCGACAACGTCACATCTCTGAAGAGGCCAGCATCGTCGAAGCAGCCCGCCCCTGCGGCAAAAGGGGCTGCCGGCAAGGGCACCCCGGCTACCAAGGCCGGCGCGAAGGGCGAGGTGGAGAGGCCCCGGGCGAACCAGTGGAACCTGGTCGTGCGCGGCTCGCTGGAGCTCAAAGTGTTCCTGTCGCTGCTGGCCATCATCATCGTGGTGGCGATAATGCAGTACCCGCTGGCCATCCAGGACGCGACCACCTCCTACAACAAGCTGAAGAAGCAATACCCCGCCGAGCTCAAGAAGTTCGAGGAGAAGTACAAAACCGCGGCGCAGCAGAAGGCCCACACCAAAGAGAAGCCCGTGGTGCCGAAGAAGCCGACCTTCCAGGATTTCCTGATCTACCAGGCGCTGTTCCTCGTCGTCCAGGGGGCGCTGTTCAGCTTCATTGCGCTCAACGTGCAGCGGAGGACCGACCTGAAGACGCCGATCTTCGACAAGGCGAACACGAAGGAGCTCAAATCTGAAGACGTCCGGGACCTCTTAACCTGGAGCATACCGTTCGCGGCGCTGGCCTTGATACCGCCTGTCATCTCGACCCTCGTCGGCAAATCGCTCGGTTTCATCAAGGCCGCGGACTTCAAGGCGACGTCGGCGTGGAAGTTCTCTCTGTCGTACATCAACATCGTCATCAACAACGAGATACTGTTCACGTTCCTCGTGCTGAGCACGCTGGTCTACATCTTCGTGAAGTACCACGACCGCATCAAGCTGGAGCCGCACTGGCTGGCCATCGCCGGCGCGGTCATACTCCAGTTCGGGTACATATACTGGGTCGGAGTAGGGGCCGGTGAGAAGCATGTCACCGCCCTGATAGGCGCCATTTTCCTGGCCATCACGATCTCCGGCATCCTGGGTTACCTTTACTGGCGCAAGGGGTTAGAATACTCGTTGCTCGCCGGGGTTATCGCCTTTGGCATTTATCCGTTCGTAGCACGGTTGATCATCAAGTAGCACTGGAGCATGCATGCCTTTGACGCTGCAACAAGTCATCCTGTCGCTCGAAAAATACTGGTCTGACCGGGGGTACCTTCTCGCCCAGTCCTACGACCTCGAGGTCGGGGCCGGGACATTCCACCCGGCGACCCTGCTGCGCTGCCTGGGGCCCGAGCCCTGGCACGTGGCCTACGTCCAGCCCTCGAGGCGGCCGACCGACGGGCGCTACGGCGAGAACCCTAACCGGGTGGGCAAGCACTTTCAGTTCCAGGTGATCGCAAAGCCGTCACCGCCCGACATCATCTCGCTCTACCTCGAGAGCCTCTACGGCCTGGGGATCGAGCCCAGGGAGCACGACATCAGGTTCGTCGAGGACGACTGGGAGTCGCCTACCCTTGGCGCGTGGGGCCTGGGGTGGGAAGTGTGGCTCGACGGCATGGAGATAACTCAGTTCACCTATTTCCAGCAGGCTGGCGGGTTCGACTGCAGGCCTGTGTCCTCCGAGATCACCTACGGGCTCGAGCGCATATCGATGTACGTGCAGAACGTGGACAACATCTTCGACGTCGCGTGGAACGAGGAGGTCAGCTACGGGGAGCTGTACAAGCGCTCCGAGATCGACTGGTCCACCTACGCGTTCGAGGAGGCGGACACGACGATCCTCTACAGGCTCTTCTCCGATTTCGAGGCGGAGAGTCGGGCGCTGCTGGAAAAGGGACTCCTGCACCCGGCGTATGACGCGTGCCTCAAGTGCTCGCACGTGTTCAACCTGCTCGACGCGCGAGGCGCGATAAGCGTCACAGAGAGGACCGGCTTCATAGGCCGGGTCCGCGCGCTTGCGCGGGGCTGCGCCCGGAAGTTCCTCGAGTGGCGCGAGGCGGAAGGTTACCCGCTGCTCGCCGCAGGGGCAAAAGAGGGAGGGCGATAGCCGTGGCTGACCTCCTCCTCGAGATAGGCACCGAAGAGCTTCCTGCGTCGGCGATCTACGACGCGCTCGGCCAGATAGAGATGCTCGTTCCCGAGTTGTTCGGAAAAGCCCGAGTGAGTTTCGAAGAGATGTGGACGCTTGCCACCCCAAGGCGGCTTGCGGTCACGGTCAGGGGAGTCGCGGAGCGCGCGGCGGCACAGGTGACCAGGAAGAAAGGCCCGCCACTGTCCGCCGCGAAAGCGGAAGACGGCTCGTGGACCCAGGCCGCAGTGGGCTTCGCGAAGACTCAGGGGCTGGAGCCTGACGACCTCCGCATCGAGGAGACGCCGAAAGGCAGTTACGTCGTCGCGGTCACCGAGACCGAGGGAGAAGAAGTCGAGGACATCCTGCCGGGGCTGCTTTCTGACATCGTCATTTCGCTCAGGTTCAAAAGGTCGATGCGCTGGGGGAGCCGTGAAGAGCGCTTCTCGCGGCCGGTCCGCTGGCTCGTTGCGATACATGGCAAAGACGTCGTTCATTTCGAGTACGCGGGGCTGAAGTCGTCGCGGGTCTCGTACGGCCACAGGTACCTGTCGAGCGGGGCGGTCCACGTCCAGTCACCCAGGAATTACGAGCACGCGCTCAAGGAAGCGTTCGTGCTGGCGGACCACCGGGTGCGGCTCCAGGAGATCATGCTCGAGGCCGAGCGCGTGTGCAAGGACGCGGGCGCCGTGCCGGTGCTCGACGACGAGGTGCTCGAAGAGGTAGTGCAGCTCGTCGAGTGGCCGGGCGTGGTGCTGGGCAGGTTCGACGAGAGATTCCTGAGGCTGCCCCGCGAGGTGCTCGTGCACGCGATGGAGTCACACCAGAGGTACTTCCCCGTCGAGAGCAAAGACGGATCGCTCGAATCGGGCTTCCTCGCAGTCCATAACGGCGACCCTGCCCAGGCGGACACGATCAGGAAAGGGCACGAGCGCGTGCTGGCAGCGCGGCTGTCGGACGCGGAGTTCTTCTTTGACGAGGACCTCAAGCGCCCGCTCGCCGACAGGATCGCCGACCTCGAGCACGTGGTCTACCAGTCCGAGCTGGGCAGCATGGCCGAGAAGTCCACCAGGCTCGCACACCTCGTCGAAAAGGTGAGCTCGAAGCTCGGGGCGGACGGCGGCCTCACGGAGCGCTCGCGCCGCGCCGCGATGCTCGCCAAGTGCGACCTCGTAACACACATGGTCATCGAGTTCCCCGCCCTCCAGGGCACGGTCGGTTCCATATACGCCGCAAAGACCGGGGAGGACCCCCGGGTCGCGAAGGCGATAGGCGAGCAGTACCTCCCCAGGCGGCTCGGGGACGCTCTCCCGGAGTCGACAGAGGGAGCGCTGCTCTCGATCGCTGAGAAGGTCGACAACCTGGCCGCGTCCTTCGGGCTGGGGCACGTTCCGACCGGCTCCGAGGACCCGTACGCCCTGCGCCGGCAGGCCCTGGGCGTGATGATGATCCTGATCGACCACGGCTTCGCCTTCCCGGTCCTGCCCCTGGTGAGGGCATCGGCCGCGCAGCTCGAGTCCGAGGCCCATGGGTTCAAATGGACCGACGAGGCGGAGCAGGCGTTCGCGGATTTCTTCACCGCGCGTGAGCGCGCGTTCTTTACAGAGCGCGGCTACCGCTACGACCTTGTCGAGGCGGTCCTGGCGCTGGACTGGGGAGTTCCGCTCTCCGCCCAGAAGCGCCTGGACGCCCTGGACGAGGCGCGCGAGGAGGGGCTGCTCGCTCGGCTCTACACCGCTTACGAACGATGTCACAACCTGTCGCGCGGGCAAGACACCTCGGACGTCTCCGAGAAGCTATTCGCAGAGCCCGTGGAGGGCGAAGTCTTCGCCGTGCTTTCGGAGGCCGAGGCTAAAGTCGATGACGCCCTCGAGAGGCTTGATTTCAAAGACGCGCTGGAGGCGCTCGAGAGCTTGTGCGACCCCGTCGACAGGCTCTTCGACGACGTATTGATAATGTCGCCTGACGAGGCGGTCAAGGCGAACCGCCTGTCCCTCCTCGCCAGGCTCGATTCGGAGTTCGGCATGATCGCCGATTTCTCGCGGCTCACCTGGGATTGAGACCCCGGGCAGCGAGCAAGTGCGACACAGGGGTCAAGCCCCGGTGGCGCAGCTTGATGTTTCTTCAGTAGTTAAATTGCACGGGCACAGCCCGTTGCCGACGCGGACAAGGAGGACTGGAATGGGCACGAAATTCATCTACGACTTTGAAGAAGGCAATCAGGACATGAAGGAACTCCTCGGCGGAAAGGGAGCGAACCTCGCCGAGATGACCTCGATGGGAATACCGGTTCCGCCCGGTTTTACCATCAGCACCGAGACCTGCGTCTCCTACCTCGCCGCCTGCGAATATCCCAAGGGGCTCTCAGAGCAGATCGACGAGCACCTCGCCTCGCTCGAGAAGAAGATGGGCAAGGACCTCGGCGACCCCGAGGACCCGCTCCTCGTCTCAGTGCGCTCCGGCGCGCGGGCGAGCATGCCCGGGATGATGGACACGATCCTGAACCTCGGCCTGAACGACAGGTCGGTTGAGGGGATCGCTGCGAAGACCGGCAACGCGCGGTTCGCATACGACTCTTACAGGCGCTTCATCGCGATGTACGGCGACGTCGTGCTGGGGATGAAGCCGCAGTCGAAAGAGGAGCGCGACCCCTTCGACGTCATCCTCGACGAGAAGAAGAAAGCGGCCGGCGTAAAGCAGGACAACGAGCTTTCTTCGGACGACCTCAAGGACATCGTCGCGGCGTTCAAGGCCGAGATCAAGAAGCGCAAGGGAGTGGATTTCCCGCAGGACCCGCAGGAGCAGCTACGCGGCGCGATCGTGGCCGTCTTTGACTCCTGGAACAACGACAGGGCCAATGCCTACCGCAAGAAGTACGACATCCCCGCGGAGTGGGGAACAGCGGTGAACGTGCAGGCCATGGTCTTCGGCAACACAGGCGAGAAGTCGGGCACCGGGGTGGGCTTTACGCGTAACCCGGCGACAGGCGAGAACGAGGTGTACGGCGAGTTCCTCATCAACGCTCAGGGGGAGGACGTCGTGGCCGGCATACGCACGCCCGAGAAGCTTGGCGAGCTCGACAAATATCTGCCGCAGGCCTACTGTGAGCTGCTCAAGATACGCGACGTGCTGGACAGCCACTACCGCGACATGCAGGACTTCGAGTTCACCATCCAGGACGACAAGCTCTGGATGCTCCAGACGCGAAGCGGCAAGCGCACGGGCTTTGCCGCCGTACGGATCGCGTGTGACCTGGTGGATGAGGGCATCATCACGCCGGACGAGGCGATCCTTCGGGTAGAGCCCGAGGGCCTCAACGACCTGCTCCGCCCGATATTCGACAACGAGGCCAAGGAGCAGGCGAAGCGCGACGGACGCATGGTGGCCACGGGCACCAAGGCAGGCCCGGGAGCGGCGACCGGCAAGGTCGTCCTCTTCGCGCAGGATGCTCACGAGATCAAGGCGCAGGACCCGGACGCGAGGCTCCTGCTCGTCAGGCACGAGACGAGCCCCGAGGACATCAAAGGCATGGACGCGGCGGAAGGCTTCATCACCCAGTTCGGGGGCGCGACGTCGCACGCGGCGCTGGTGGCCCGCCAGATGGGCAAGGTCTGTATAGTGGGCTGCGCGGCGCTGGACATCGATTACGACAAGAAGAAGGTCACCATCGTCACCGGCGACGGCACACCGGTCGTGTTCAACGAAGGCGACTGGATGTCTATAGACGGGACGGCCGGCGAGGTCTACCAGGGAATGATCGAGACCATGCCCTCCGAGGTCGAGCAGGTCCTCATCACGAAGACGCTCGACGCGGACAAGTCGCTGGTCTACCAGCAGTTCGCCAAGCTCCTCGAGTGGGCGGACGAGCGCCGGCGCCTTGGCATCCGCACGAACGCCGACACGCCGGGCCAGTCCGAGCAGGCCGTGGCTTTCGGGGCCGAGGGCATCGGGCTGTGCCGCACGGAGCACATGTTCTTCGGCGGCGACCGCATACTCGCCGTGAGGCAGATGATCCTCTCGGACTCGGTGGAGGGCCGCAAGGAGGCGCTCGCCAAGATATTCCCGATGCAGAAGGCCGACTTCGAGGGCATCTTCCGCGTGATGGCCGGGCGCCCCGTGACCATCCGGCTGCTCGACCCGCCTCTGCACGAGTTCCTGCCTCACGAGGCGGACGATATCGCGGACGTGGCGCGCGAGCTCGGGGTCAGCGTGGAAGAGGTCGAGGAGCGGAACCGCCGCCTCAAGGAAGCCAACCCGATGCTGGGCCACCGCGGGTGCCGCCTCGGGATGACTTATCCGGAGATCTACGAGATGCAGGTCCAGGCCGTCATAAGGGCAGCCTGCGAGGTCGCGCGCGAAGGCGTCGACGTCAAGCCCGAGATAATGATCCCGCTTGTGGGTTCCTCGAGAGAGATGCAGGTGATGCGCGAGCTGGCCGTCAAGGCCGCCGACGAAGTCATCTGCGCGGAGAAGTCCGAGGTGAAGTACATGGTCGGCACGATGATCGAGCTGCCCAGGGCCTGCGTGGTGGCCGACGGCATCGCGCAGAACGCGGAGTTCTTCTCCTTCGGGACCAACGACCTGACCCAGACGACGTTCGGCATCTCCAGAGACGACGTGAAGGGTTTCCTGCCTACATACATCGCCCGCGACATCTACGCTGTCGACCCGTTCCAGCGGCTTGACCAGGAAGGCGTGGGCGACCTGATGAAGCTCGCGATCGAGCGCGGCCGCGCGACCCGGCCAGAGATCAAGCTCGGCATCTGCGGGGAGCACGGTGGGGAGCCGACGTCGGTGAAGTTCTGCCACAAGATCGGGCTGAACTACGTGTCGTGCTCGCCGTTCCGGGTGCCGATCGCCAGGCTCGCCGCGGCCCAGGCTGCCGTCGAAGACAAGGCCTGATTCGAGAGGTGGCATTTGTTCAGCCTCAAATCAAGCATGGGTGGAGGCAACCTCGCTAAGCCTTAAATCGGGGTCAGGTACAAATTCAAGCCCGGGGGGAACGAGATGCTCATAGTCGGAGTAAACGGCTCGCCGCAGCGCGCCGGGAACACGTACCTGCTGCTTGACACGGTGCTCAAGCGCTGCGCCGAGCTCGGCGCCCGCACCGAGATCATCCACGTGATGGACGCGCTCGAGGAGCAGGAGGAGCCGTACTGCGTCGCTTGCGCGACACCCTGCCCGGAGACGTGCCACATGTACTCAGGCCTCGCCGACGCGTACGACCTGCTCCGCGACGCGGACGCGCTCGTCGTGGGGAGCCCGGTCTACTTCGGGACGATCAGCGGCCAGCTGAAGGCTTTCTGGGACAAGAGCCGCAACCTGCGCGGTGAGAAAGCCCTCGTCAACAAGCCGGGGGCCGCGCTGGCCTGCGGCGCAGGCCGGTTCGGCGGGCAGGAGACGACGGTCAGGGCGATCCAGGACATCCTGCTGGTCCACGGGATGCGCATCATCGGGGACGGCTCGATGGAATCGGGGCCCGGGCACCAGGGCGTCTGCGCCCAGCGCCCCGCCGAGACGGACACGTTCGCGCTCGAGCGTGCCAGGGTCCTCGGCGAGGGCCTCTGCGAAGCCGCCAAATAGATTGGCGTCGTTCGCTTTCCACTTTTGCGTTCCACTTTTTTGACCTTCAGGCGGGCAAAATGCAAAATAGGGGTCTGACCCCTGTTTTGCGCTGGGGTTGAATCTGTACCTGACCCCGATTCAAGGGCGACCCCGGGAGTGGCATGCTTGTCAGAGAGAGGATAGAACAGGTCGAGGAGGCGGTCCTTTCACCGCACGCGGCGCACGTCGCCGACAGCAAGGGAAGGGAGCGCCCGGAGGAGCCCTGTTCGATCCGCACCGACTACCAGCGCGACCGCGACCGGATAGTCCACTGCAAGTCCTTCAGGCGGCTGAAGCACAAGACCCACGTCTTTCTCGCGCCAGAGGGCGATCACTACCGCACGAGGCTCACGCACACGATGGAGGTGGCTCAGGTCTCGCGCACCATCTCGCGGGCGCTGGCGCTGAACGAGGACCTGACCGAGGCCGTCGCGCTCGGCCACGACCTCGGGCACACGCCGTTCGGCCACATAGGCGAGAACGCGCTCTCCTCGTTCCTCCCTAAACAGTTCAAGCACAACGTCCAGAGCCTGCGGGTCGTCGAGGTCCTCGAGTACGGGGGCAAGGGGCTCAACCTCACCTGGGAGGTCCGCGACGGCATCCTCAACCACACCGGCGAGGACCAGCCAGCGACCCTCGAGGGCCAGGTGGTCAGGATGTCCGACCGCATCGCCTATATCAACAGTGACATCGACGACGCGCTCCGCGCCGGCCTGCTTGAAATGGGCGACCTGCCCGCCGGGCCGATCGAGGCGCTGGGCGCAAGCTCCAGCCAGCGCATTGATGCGCTCGCGCACGACGCCGTCGAGAACAGCGCCGACCGTGACGTGATCCGGATGAGCCCGGAAACATGGGCCCTCATGGACGAGCTCAGGGACTTCCTGTTCGAGCGGGTCTACATCGGCTCGATTGCCAAGACCGAGGAGGACAAGGCGGCCCGCGTCCTGCAATCGCTCGCCAGCTTCTACCTCGAGAACCCCGGCCAGCTGCCCGAGGAGTTCCAGCCCGCGCAGGCGGCCGAGCTGCCCGTAAAAGTCTGCGACTACGTGGCCGGCATGACCGATCGCTACGCCCTTCTAAAATACAACCAGATATTTCTGCCGCGCTCGTGGATGGTCGACTGAAAAAGTGGAAAGCAAAAGTGGAAAGCGAACGACGCCGTCCTTCAAGGTGGGGGGCGCGGGCCGGTCGAACGATAGATAGAACAGAGTGATTGACCTCATTGCTGCATAGCAGAGGCAGGGAACATGTCCCCCGGCGGTAGAATCAAGGACTCCGATATAGACGCGGTGCGCGAGCGCACGGACATCGTGCGGCTCATATCCGAGTACGTCCCGCTCAAGCGGGCCGGCAGAGAGTTCCGCGGGCCGTGCCCTTTCCACCAGGAAAAAGACCCTTCCTTCTACGTGAACCCGGCCAAGGAGGTCTACTTCTGCCACGGCTGCAAGGCCGGCGGCGGGGTCTTCAACTTCGTCATGGCCATGGAAGGCCTGAACTTCAACGAGGCCGTCGAGAAGCTGGCCGACCGCCTCGGCTACCAGGTCACCTACGACGCGGCCTCGCCCGACCAGGTCAAGGGCCGCCTCGAGAAGGACAGGCTGTTCAAGCTCAACCAGACGGCCGCGGACTTCTTTCAGTACACCCTTGTGGAGACCCCGGGCGCCGCGTCGGCCCGCGACTACCTGGCAGGGCGCAGTTTCGCCGGCCCGATCATTGAAGAATACAAGCTCGGGTTCGCCCCGCCGGGGTGGGACAACCTCTCGGGCTTCCTCGCCAAGAAAGGCTTCCAGGAAAAGGAGATCACCACCGTCGGCCTGGCCCGCGAGCGCTCGGGGGAAAGGACCGGGGGGCGGAACATCTACGACATGTTCCGCAACCGGATCGTCTTCCCGATACTGGACCACCGGGGCCGGGTCGTCGCGTTCAGCGCGCGCCAGATGCCCGGAGAGGACGAGGGGCCCAAGTACATCAACTCTCCCGAGACACCGATCTACAGGAAGGGCAACGTCCTATACGGCTTCTACCAGGCGCGCCAGGCTATCCAGGACTCCAAGGAAGCCATAATCGTCGAAGGCCAGACCGACCTGCTCTCAGTGCGCCAGGCCGGTATACTCCCCGTGGTAGCCCCCCTCGGGACGGCGCTCACGGAGCACCACTTCGAGATGCTGTCCCGCCTGTGCGACAGGGTCTACCTCTCGTTCGACGCGGACCGCGCCGGCGTGGAGGCCGCCAAGAGGGTCATGGAGTTCTTCGGGAGCTTCAGGATGGAGGTCTTCGTGATCATTCTCCCAGAGGGCGATGACCCCGCGACGCTCGTGGAGAAGGGCGGCGCAGAGGCATTCCTCTCCCTGAAGGAGAAGGCCGAATCGCTACTGGACTTCACCATCGCCCGGATAATCGAGTCGATGGACACCCGCACGGGCATGGGCCGCCAGAACGCGATGCAGGCGTGCGTCCCGGTGCTCTCGAGGGTTTCAGGGGACGAGATGCGCCCGGTGCGCGACGAGCTCGTCAGGCGCATAGCGAGCCAGCTCGAGCTGTCCGAGGAGACTGTGCAGATATTCGCGCGGAACGCGCTCCGGCCGGCGGGGGCGAGGGGCCGGAACCCCGACGACCCCGGCCGCGTCACAGTCATGAGCGACAAGGTGGAAACAGAGGCTCTGAGGGTGCTCGTGCACGACCCAGTTGCACTGCTTGAGCAGCAACATCTGGACGAAGATTTCTTCACGGACCCCGGAAACAAAGAAATAATCGCGATATTAAAGGAATTCAGTATCTGTGACGAAGAAGTTTTACAGGCTGAATATGATGCATTTTTAAGGCAAAAAGTCGAGGGGGTAGAGGACGAAGGCGTGCGGCGCAGGATCATGGAACTGCTCGTGGAGTCTCCCCCGGAGTGCGCCCCCGGCTACGAGAACAAGGTCTTCGACAGACTGATGTCACTGTTTCTGAAGCGCCGGAAACAAAAAGTCGAGGCCGACATACGAAAGACGAACAAGAAGCTCGAACCGAAGAAATACGACGCTCTTTGCGAGCAGCTCCTCGAGCTCCAGCAGTTGATACGCGAGCAGTACCCCTTTGACCACGGTTGATGGAATGTGTATGACCACGGATGCGAGGCGGTGAATTCCTGAGATATGGCAGAAGACTGGAAAGACCTTGACATAGAGGAAGTACGCGAGCTTGCCACCTGGGGCAAGGAGCGCGGCGGGCTGTCGACCGAGGAGATAGTCGAGCGGCTCAAGACCGTGGAGCTCACACCCGACCAGGTGGACAGCGTGTTCGTCCTTCTCTCCGACCTTGGGATCGAGATCACCGACGAGGCGGTGGACGAGATCAAGGAGGAGATGGAAGAGGAGGAGACGCACCAGAAGAAGACCAAGGCGGCCGAGCTGGACCTCTCGGTGCAGCCTGTGACCAACGACCCGGTCCGCATGTACCTCAAGGAGATAGGCAAGGTACCGCTCCTGACGGCGGAGCAGGAAGTCTCGCTGGCGAAGCGGATCGAGGCCGGCGAAGCGGCGAGTGGCAGGCTTGCCTCGGAAGAGAAGCTCACGGCGGCCGGCATCGCCGAGTTGCACGACATCGAAGCCGACGGCCTGGAAGCCAAGCGCAAGCTCGTGGAGGCGAACCTTCGCCTCGTGGTCAGCATCGCGAAGCGTTACGTCGGGCGGGGGATGCTGTTCCTCGACCTGATCCAGGAGGGAAACCTCGGCCTAATACGCGCGGTCGAGAAGTTCGACCACGGCAAGGGCTACAAGTTCAGCACGTATGCGACGTGGTGGATCAGGCAGGCCATCACGCGAGCCATTGCGGACCAGGCGCGCACAATACGCATCCCGGTCCACATGGTCGAGACGATAAACAAGCTCGTCCGCGTGCAGCGCCAGCTGCTGCAGGACCTCGGCCGCGAGCCTCTTCCCGAAGAGATCGCGGATGAGATGGAGCTCACGCCGGAGAAAGTCCGCGAGATCCTCAAGGTCAGCCAGGAGCCGGTGTCGCTCGAGACGCCCATCGGCGAGGAAGAGGATAGCCACCTGGGCGACTTCATCGAGGACTCGGGCGCGGTCGTCCCGGTCGACGCCGCGGCCTTCAAGCTGCTCCAGGAGCAGCTCGAGGAGGTACTCGACGATCTGAACACGCGCGAGAAGCGGGTCATCCAGCTGAGGTTCGGGCTGCTCGACGGCCAGCCGCGCACGCTCGAGGAAGTGGGCCGCGTGTTCGGGGTCACCCGGGAGCGCATAAGGCAGATCGAATCGAAGACCCTGTCCAAGCTCAGGCACCCCTCCCGCAGCGGGCGCCTCCGCGACTACATCGAAGACTAGGTCCCCGTCTTTCGCGCAGGAATAACCCTTCCTTTGGCCAAACCGTCCCTTGTCACTGACAAAGGAGGGGAAGATGTGCGCCGAAGCATACCACGAGCCATTTGATATCATTCCCGAGGAAGGCAGGGACCATCACAGGGCTCTCGTCTCGATGATCGAGGAGCTGCAGGCGATCGACTGGTACCACCAGCGGATCCAGGCCACGAAAGACGACGAGCTGAAGGCCATCCTCGCTCACAACCGAGACGAAGAGAAGGAGCACGCCTCCATGCTGCTCGAGTACCTCAGGCGGAAGGACCCGGCTTTCACGCGGTACGTTAAGCAGTTTCTGCTGAGCGAGGGCAGCATAGTCGGACTCGAGGAGGACTAGATCACCCGAGAAGACCTGCGCCGTTCGCTGGAGGGGCTCTACCTGCAATACAACCGGCGGGAGTACGTCGAGCCGGACCCTCTGCAGTTCCTCTACGATTATGAAGAGATCCGGGACCGGGAGGTCGCAGGCCTGGTGGCCTCCATGCTCGCATACGGCCGGGTCGCGCAGATACTCAAGAGCGTCGCCTCCGTGCTGGAATCCCTCGCACCGTCGCCATCAGAATGCGTGCTCAACAGCTCGAAGAGAGACCTGGAGCGATTGCTGAGCGGTTTCAAACATCGGTTCACGACGGGCGCACAGCTGACGGGGGTGCTCCACGGAGTGGGAGGAGCCATCAGAGAATACGGATCGCTCAACGCATGTTTCACTTCCGGGCTGTCGGCGGGGGACCCGACCGTCCTGCCCGCGCTCGAGCTTTTCACGGCTGAGATCTCGAGGCTCGGGCGGTGCTCGTGCCACTACCTCCTGCCCGCCCCGAGCAAGGGCAGCGCGTGTAAGCGGCTCAACCTCTACCTGCGCTGGATGGTGCGCAGCGACGAGGTCGACCCCGGGGGCTGGAAGGGCGTGAGCCCCTCGCTGCTGGTGGTCCCGCTCGACACACACATGCACCGCGCCGGCACGGCCCTCGGCCTGACCTCGCGGGGGCAGGCGACCCTGCGCACCGCACTCGAGATCACGGAGGGGTTTCGCCGGATCGCGCCCGAGGACCCGGTGCGGTACGACTTCTCGCTGACGCGGCTGGGCATCAGGTCCGAGACATCCCTGGACGAATTCCTACAGACCTTGACGAAGAACAAGGTTAGCAAGCAGAAGGTATGATATTAACTGGAGGCCGGGCAAAACACATGCCTGCATCACTCAAGGAGGAACAGCATGGCTGAGCTCAAGGGCAGCAAAACAGAGAAGAACCTGATCGCCGCGTTCGCGGGCGAGTCGCAGGCGAGGAACCGATACACGTACTTCTCGAGCCAGGCGCGCAAGGACGGCTTCGTCCAGATCGCCGACATCTTCGAGGAGACCGCCAACCAGGAGAGGGAGCACGCGGAGCGCTTCTTCAAGTTCCTCCCGGGTGGAGACTGCATGGTGGAGGCCGCGTTCCCGTCCGGCGTGATCGGCACGACCGCCGAGAACCTGAAGGCGGCGGCCGCGGGCGAGAACATGGAGTGGACCAACCTGTACCCGGGCTTCGCCAAGGTCGCGCGGGAAGAAGGCTTCGAAGACATCGCAAAGGTCTGGGAGGCAATAGTCGTCGCCGAGAGGCAGCACGAGAAGCGCTACCTCGGCCTGCTCGCGAACGTTGACGCAGGCACGGTCTTCAAGAAAGACAAGCCCGTCGTGTGGCGCTGCAGGAACTGCGGATACTTGCACGAAGGTCCCGAGGCGCTCGCGGCCTGCCCCGCCTGCGCCCACCCGCGCGACTACCAGGAGCTGCTCGCGGAGAACTGGTAGCAGACCAGCCTAACAAAGGAAGCCAGCGGCGCTAGGATAACAAGTGCTGCCGTCGAAGTTACGACTCGAAAGCGCGGTCCCGGGCGTACGCCCGTCGGAGTCGAGGTCATCCAGGAAGGGGAGGGGCACATGTTGACCGAGAAGATGCAGGATGAGCTGAACGGCCAGTTGAACGCCGAAATGTACTCGGCCTACCTCTACCTTTCCATGGCTGCTCACTACGAATCCATCGGCATGCCGGGCTTCGCCAGCTGGATGCGGGTGCAGAGGCTCGAGGAGCTCGTGCACGCGCTCAAGTTCTTTGACTATATAGTTGAGGCGGGCGGCCGCGTGCTACTCAGCCCGTTCGACGGCCCGCCGACTGAATGGGACGGCGTTCTCGGTCCTTTCGAGGCGGCGTACGCACACGAGCAGAAGGTGACCGGCCTGATCGATGCGCTGGTCGATGTCGCCCGCGCCGAGGAGGACGAGGCGACGTTCGAGTTCTTGCAGTGGTACGTGAAAGAGCAGGAAGAGGAAGAGGAGTCAGCGAGCTCGGTCGTGGAGAAGATCAAGTCGGCGGGCGATTCGGAAGAAGAGCTCGAGAAGCTCGACGGCGAGCTTGCGATGCGCTCGTGAGGCAAGGCGAGGCGGAGGGGATGAGATGAGCCAGGATTTCGATGCGGTAAAGATCAGCGAGCACGTCTACTGGGTGGGGGCGATCGACTGGGACATCAGGGACTTCCACGGGTACAGCACGCTCCGGGGCTCGACATATAACGCCTACCTGATCGTCGCCGACGACGTCATCCTGATAGACACGGTCAAGCGCCCGTTCAAGGACGAGCTGCTGGCGCGCGTCGCGTCGGTCGTCGACCCCAAGAAGGTCAGGTACATAATCTCCAACCACTCCGAGCCCGACCACTCGAGCTCGCTTCCCGAGGTCATCGACTATGTGAAACCGGAGAAAGTCTTCGCGTCCAAGCTCGGGCTCAAAGACCTCGAGGGTTATTACGGCAAGGACGGGATCGACACCGTGAGCGACGCCCAGAGCATGCAGCTCGGCGGCGTGAACCTCACCTTCCTCGAGACGAAGATGATCCACTGGCCGGACAGCATGATGACTTACCTGGCGGACGACAAGCTGCTGTTCTCGCAGGACGGGTTCGGCATGCACCTCGCGACGAGCGAGAGGTTCGCCGACGAGATACCCGAGGCGACCAGGGATGAAGAGAACGCAAAGTACTTCGCGAACATCCTGCTCCCGTACAAGCAGCTCATTGTGAAGCTGCTCGACCGGGTCAAGGCGCTGGGGATCGACATCCAGATCATCGCACCGGACCACGGTCCGATATACCGCAAGGACCTCGACAAGCCTATCGACCAGTATTACAAGTGGTGCGCCCAGAAGCCCACCAAGAAGGCCGTGATAACGTTCGACACGATGTGGGGCAGCACCGAGATAATGGCGAGGGCGATCGAAGGGGGGCTGGAGAGCGAAGGCATCGACGTCATCGTTCTACCGCTCAAGTCCAGCGAGCGCAGCATCGTGGTGACGGAGGTCCTCGAGGCGGGGGCTCTCCTGGTGGGCTCGCCGACGCTGAACAACGGGATCTTCCCGACTGTCGCGGACGTCCTGACCTACATGCGGGGCTTGAAGCCGCGCAACCTGGTGGGCTCCGCGTTCGGCTCGTACGGCTGGAGCGGTGAAGGGGCCCGGCAGGTGAACGACTACCTGACTCAGATGAAGATCGACCTCGTCGGCGACCCGCTGAACCTGTCTTTCAGACCCGACTCTGATGGCATCGAGCAGTGCCGGCAGCTTGGGGTGCTCACCGGCAGGAAGCTGAAGGAAGTGATCCAGAGTGGCTCTTGATATGGACCAGAAGGCGCTGTGGAGCCTGACCTACGGGCTCTACATAGTCTCCTCGTGCTACGAGGGCAAGGCTAACGGCCAGATCGCGAACACGGTTTTCCAGGTGTCGGCGAGTCCACCGAAGATCGCCGTCGCGATCAACAAAGAGAACTACACGCACGAGTTCATCGAGAAGAGCGGTATCCTCGCTGTCTCGATGCTCGACATGGACACGCCGATGAAGCTGATCGGGCGCTTCGGATTCCGAACGGGCAGGGACCTCGACAAGTTCGAAGGCGTCGAGACCATGACCGGCAACTCCGGGTGCCCGTGCGTCACCGAGCACGCGGTATCGATATTCGAGGCGAAAGTGTTCGACAGTGTTGACGTCGGCACGCATACCGTCTACGTCGCCGACGTCACGAGCGGCAAGGTTCTCACCGACACCGAGCCGATGACCTACGCCGCCTACCACCAGATGAAGGGCAAGGCGCCCGCCAGCGCCCCGACATACCAGGGACCTACGCCCGAGAAGGCGCCCACCTACCGGGGGCCCGAGGGCGAGAAGAAGTAAGGACGAAAGACCGAAAGGGGCATCGATGAAGAAATACGAGTGTGGAGTGTGCGGTTACATCTACGACCCGGCGGAAGGCGACTCCGACAGTGGGGTCCCGGCCGGCACCGCCTTCGAGGACCTGCCCGACGACTGGGTATGCCCGGTCTGCGGCGCGGACAAGTCGGAGTTCTCACCTCTGTAAAGAGGCGCGGCGTCCACGACGTGACAGAAATACCCGGGGGCATACATGGCCACAAGAAAGATAGTGAAGATCGACGAGGAGAAATGCGACGGCTGCGGCGAGTGTGCCTCGGCGTGCGCTGAGGGCGCGATCGAGATCGTTGACGGCAAGGCCCGACTGATCAGTGAGAGCTATTGCGACGGGCTCGGAGCTTGCCTGGGCGAGTGCCCCCAGGACGCGATCACCATCGAGGAGCGCGAGGCGCCGGAGTTCGACGAGAAAGCCGTCGGGCAGTACCTTGCCGAGAAGCGGCCGGGGGTCTGCCCGGGCTCGATACCGCAGACGATGGTGCCTTGCGAGCTGCAGGATGCGACGGGAGAGCCCGGGGAGAAGGCCGCAGTGCCATCGCGGCTTTCCAACTGGCCTGTCCAGCTCAAGCTCGTCCCGACGAAGGCGCCGTATTTCAAGAACGGCCACCTGCTCATTGCGGCCGACTGCGTCCCCGCCGCCTACGCCGATTTCCATCGGCAGTTCATCGACGGAAAAGTCCTGCTCATAGGCTGCCCGAAGCTCGACAGCGCAGAGTTCTACAGGAAGAAGCTCGCGCAGATCTTCATGCAGAACGACATCAAGGCCGTAGACGTCGTGTACATGGAAGTGCCATGCTGCTTCGGGCTGGTGCACCTGGTGCACGAGTCGCTCAAGGAGTCGGGCAAGGACATCCCGCTGACCCTCATCAAGATGGGCATCAAGGGCGACATCATAGAAACGATCAATGTGGAAGGGGCGGCCTGATGGATACGATCTGCCCCGGCCAGAACACCCTCTTCTGGAAGCCCGATGACATCTTCGAGACGGCGTGCCCCGTGTGCGATGCGCCCGTGGAGTTCTTCAAGGACGACGTGTCGAGGAAGTGCCCGAAGTGCGGCTTCAGGTTCCCGAACCCGCGCATGGACATGGGGTGCATGGAGTGGTGCCCCTACGCCGACAAGTGCGCGGCCGCAATGGCCGAAGGCCAGACGCCCGGGATTGCGCCGGACGAGGAAGAGCCTTCTGAACCCGGCAAGGACGACGACTGATATTATTCAGATAGACACGACGAACACACGCCAGATGCCACGCGGGAGGGGTTCCGGATGATAAATATAGTGAGCTACGAGAACGTCCCCATCGCCGACACGCCGCACGACGTCGACGTCCGAAAGCTGTTCGAGAGCGAGCACGCACAGGTGATGGAGATCAAGCTCGGGCACGGCCAGGCGCTTCAGAAGCACATTACTCCGGTTGACGTGTTCTTCTACATCCTCGAAGGTCAAGGAATAGTGGAGATCGGGGACGAACAGGCGGAAGTCTGGCACGACATGCTTATCGAGAGCCCCAAGGGAGTGCCACACCTCGTGAGGAACGAGGGTGATAAACCTCTGCGGTTCCTCGTGGTGAAGACGCCGGCCCAGAAGGAGTCTTCGAAGACCCTCTAAGAATGCATAACGGGGTCAGACCCCGATATGCGTTTTCGATTCGTCTTTGCGCCAATCCGCGCCCTTCTCTATAATTGGTCTTCGTAACTACGGATGCTACCGCTCCCCGGTAGCTCAATCGGTAGAGCATCTGGCTGTTAACCAGAGTGTTGTAGGTTCGAGTCCTACCCGGGGAGCCATTTTTCGAATTCCACTAACGATCACTCCAATATTTCACCTTATCCCTATGGAATTCGAAAAATGGCTCCCCGGGTAGGACCTGGGGGGCGATGGGGGGCGCAGCCCCCCAAATGAATTTCAAACGCGGGGGGGTAACAGCGAGCCGAAGGCGAGCGCCATCGGGGGGGTCGGAGACCCCACCGTTGGGGAGCGGAACCCTGATCAGCAAACCAGCGCTTAGCAGGTATCACGCAGGGTGAAGCGACGTCCACCCGGGGAGCCAATCTCCCTTAACCATACGGGTAATAAGGATTCAATCAGATCCAGCATGATCCTCTTCTGTGACGGGTGATATATAGAAAGTTGCATCGTCTATTCATAGAGTCTTCAGACTGCCTTCGATTGTCTCAAATGTCCTTTCCCAGCAATATTCCTTCAGTATCTCGTAAGCCCAGCTCTTCTCGTCTGCTGGCTTATCCAGTATCCGATCTATTTGATTTCTGATACCCGCACAGAGATGGTCTTCAAATTGTGTCAAGGGCATATCTACTTCTGTGATGCACTCAGCAGAAGGTAACTCTACAAATTCTACGATCCCCCGTTCGTGATAACTATCCGGCAGCCAGCTCCTGACTGCGGGTAGTTCAGTAGATACGACCCGGAGCCCGCACGCCAGGGCTTCCAGAAGTACCAGGGAAAAGCCTTCTGAACAAGACGGAAGAACAAAAATGTCCGAGTTTCTGAAGCAATCTGCCAGCTCGGCCTGGGACACGTGTTCCGTTATCTCCGCCCCTAGCTTCATGGCGAGTTTCTTTATGGAATCAAGCTCATCTCCGGCGCTGGAGCCTATCAAACTAAGAGATGCCTTTACATCAGCGTTTTTCAATCTGCCATACGCTCTCAGCAAAGATAATGTACCTTTTGCCATACTCAATTTTCCCGCGTACACGAGACGGATTTCAACACCCTTTGGTCGGCACTTGGGTGGATAGTGGATTTCAGGATCAATCCCGGGTGGAGCCGTGAATATGTTATTGCCTTGAACCGAGTAATATCTCTCGATCTGCTCTTTCTGATACTCGCTGGAAGCCAGGATCGTCTTCATTTCCTTGCTTTTCTCAATTACGTAACCAGAATAGTTAGTTGCTTCGTTGAGCTGAGCAATATCCGTACCATGGCAAATGGTGACCAATCTAAGATCTGGAAATAGATCCTTGAATAGAGAAGACAGAACCCAAATGTGATGACCAATGACGAAGTCAGGTTCAAAAGTATGTACCGCCTGCTCAAGCGCTTTACTGAATGCCCTGATCCACCTTCGATAATCGTCCTCGCGCAGTTCTTTCCATGTCGTGCTCGGGTAAGGCATGACATCACTCATTCCAACTACTGAAAAAGGAAGCTCTTTCGTATTGAATATCGCGGGGAAGAGTTTGACTTGGTTTCTATTCAAGTTGGGGTCTGGATTGTACTGCTTTGGGATACCGGCAACGAGTCCTTGCCGGTATCCCTTCCTGGCTGCCTCGGACACGATTGCCTCAAGATAGACGCCACTACCTGTAAAACCAGGTACCTGGCAGATTATTTGCAGAAGACTCTTCATAGTTCCATCTATTTCCATGCGTGATACCAGAGCAATGAACGCGATGCCGATTTGAGAAGATCCTCAGATAGTAGTTACCTGTGTTCCCCAAACGCCTTCACAAACGCCGACATTCTAACATGGTGCCAACCGTGCCAGAAGTTTGTCTAGACTCAAAAAGGCACTATCGCTCCGATGGCAAGAGTTCGAAATGTGTCCACGATAGGGAGCCAATCTCACGAATCCCTCACGATCATTCCACATTTTCACCTGCATTCAGGATTCGTGGATTGGCTCCCGCGGCAGGACTCGACACCCCATGGCGAAGCCGTGAGGGGCCGAGTCAACAATCCATCCAGGCATCAGGTCAATTGACCGTCGCCTCGCGTTCGCCGCAGTAGACAGCCATCGCGTCGCGCATGAACGCAGGAAGGTCCTCGTCGAACTTCTCGAAGTACTTGGCGAACCTCTTGTCCGTCACATACATCTCGCCGAGCCCGCGGAATATCTCGAAAGTACAATCGTAGAAGATGCAGATGTGCTGGAAGTACAGCTCGATCTGTTCCTGCACCGCGACATCTGCGGGGCCTCTGTCCATCAACGCGGCGATCCGCCCGACGATCTCCAGTCCTTCCTTCTGGACTCTCGCGTAGTCGGCCCGCGTCCAGCCCTTCGTACGCTCCTCGGATTGATCGAGCTGCTTCGAGCCCCACTTCTTCCTGACCTCGTCCTTGTACTCTTCAATATGTTCCTTGGTGAAAGACCCGTAGCGTTCCTCGGCGGTCATCCCGGCCTCCTCATGTGCCTGGTCGATAGTCTTGTCGATGGTGGAGAGCAGGCTGTCAAGCCTCTCCCTCTTCATCTCCAGGAGCTTCCTCTGGTCCTCGAGCGCCTCCATGACGTCAAAGCCGGGCGCCTCCATCATGGCTTTGATCTGCACGAGCGAGAACTCGAGCTCCCTGAAGAACAGGATCTGCTGAAGCTTCACGAGCTCGGGCTCCGCATAGCGCCTGTAGCCGTTCGGCTTGATGTACGACGGCTTCAGCAGGCCAACATCGTCGTAGTGGTGCAGGGTGCGGACGCTGACCCCCGCGAGCTTCGCAAGTTGTGAGATCGAATACTCCATGGCTCGATTATGAACCATGACGTAACGTCAGGGTCAACCCTGCTGTGGAACGGAGACCGCGGACTGCGACAGAACCCCCGCAGCTCCGCTGGCGTTCTATCAAGTACGGCACCAGGATCGAGCGATAGGTCAATTATGATGCGACGCCCAGGAGTGAAAGCAATTATCGGAACGGTCATCGTTCTCCTGGCCCTTGCAGTGACAATAACGCTGGTCGTGACCAGACAGGACAGGCTGGATGTCGCAGGCATCTACACCGGACAGAACGGCAGGGAGATCCACCTGTCCGAGGATGGAACCCTGAAGGTGATCGGGCTTCAGACTATTGGAGCAATGACCAGAGTACCGTTGCGCTATTGGGTTAGCGGCAGAGACATTTTGCTAGGCAACCTGAACTCGAAGTCGCCCTCAAAGGGACCTGTTGTTTTCAAGGTTGAGCCGGACAACAACCTGGTCGGGTGGGACACGATCTGGTTCAAGAACGTAATCCCACTCAACAGGCCGTCATCACTTGTCGGCACATACACATCCATTGCCGGCGACGGGCAGACGCTTGCGCTGGATAAAAACGGCGCCGCCTACGTTACTCAGCCATTGCCCACTGGGGAGACAGTCGGGGACGGCACCTGGGTTGCAGCGAACAACACCATCACCGTGACCTACGCCGGTAATGGAAAAGGAAATCCCCGGAAGTCTACATACGCAGTAAACGGCACGAGCTTGTTTGGAGAAGGAAAAGAGCTGACCCGGACGTCATCCAGCGCGATAGTCCCTGCAACTCTGTGATAGGAAGGAGAGGCCTGCAGGCCTACCCCTTGGCCTTGCGCCCTTTCTTGACCATCATGTCGAAGTAGAAGTCCGTGAACCACGGCGAGATGCTGCGGATGCGGAACAGCAGCTTCCCGTCGAAGCTGGGGTTCACCAGGAACTTGCCCTTCTTGAAGCCCTCGACGAAAGCAGTCGCGACCTCCGACGGCGGCGCGAGCCCGGCAGACCCCGCGATCACGTCCGTCTCCTTGGGCCTGACCTTCTTCTCTTCCTCGAACCCCGGCGTGTCCGTGTCCGGCGGAAGCAGGACCGTCACCTGCACGCCCTTGGGCTTGAGCTCCTGACGTATCGTCTCGGCAAGGCCGATGACGGCGAACTTGGCGGGCGAGTAAGTCGAGTAGCCGAAGACGCCCTTGATGCCGGCCACCGATGACGTGAACGTGACTGCGCTCTTCTTGTTCTTCAGAAGGTGGGGGAGCGCGGCCTTGGTCGCGTACACCGAGCCGAGGTAGTCAGTCTTGATCACGGCTTCAAAATCGTCGAGCAAAAGCTCCTCGAAGTAGCCCGGGATGACGATGCCCGCGTTGTTCACCAGGACGTCGATCCCGCCAAATTCAGCGGCGATCTGATCGATTGTGCTCTTGATGCCGTCGCGGTCGGTGACGTCGCACGGGAAACCTTTCACCTTGCGCCCGAGCTGCGCGTGCCCGCTCAGCCCGTCAACGGACGCATCCAGCTTTTCCTTGTTGCGCGCAATCGTGAAGACGTTGGCGCCTTCATGCAGGAAAGCCCGCGCCATCTCGACGCCGATGCCGTACGAGCCGCCGGTGATCACGACGTTCTTCCCGTTGAGGTCCTTCATGACGTTCACCTTTCAATCAATGGATCTTATGCCGGCACGGACAGGCCAGAGGCCAGCTCCTTGCCGAACTCGTAAGCCTTGTCAGTATCGCCTTCTGTCAGAGGCCCTTTCCAGCCGGCGACCCCGGCCCTGAACGGCTTTCCTAGCATCTTGAGGCCTTTGTACTTGAGGGCGTTGTAGATGAACTCGGAAGCCATGTCCTCGCCCTTGAGGAGCCACTTCGCAAGGCCGGTGCCGAAGGCGGCATAGCGGGCGTTCGGGGCCGCCGCCGGGTCGATCTCGTCGATGAACTTGCGAATGGGCTTGGCCGCGCGGCTCGCTCTCGTGGGAGAGCCTACGACGACCAGGTCTGTGTCCGCGCCCGGCTTTGGCGCGGCTGCTGCCGTCGCGATCCTGGCGTCGACGCCGCTGTCCGCGAGGCCCTTTTGGATGGATTGCGCTATCTTCTCGCAGCTTCCGTACTTGCTGTGATAGATGACCAGTGCTTTCATCGCCCTCTCCTTTCCCCATCGGGCAGTAAGCCAAGCCCAATGCTACACGCATTTGCGGGACACTTCCACATGTGTCGCAGGGCTCCCGCTTGACCTGTGCCTTGTGAATTTGCGAGAGGGTTTGGTTGTAACGCGCTGAACTGAACAACCGTAATGTTCTTCAGAGCAGGTGCGAGAAGTATTATCGCCGGGTTGGCGGCGTCGGTAGTCCTGGCATTATCGATATCGCCCTTCTTACCAGCCGGCCGCGCGGCGGCCCAGGCAGGCGGCTTCGGGCGCGGCATTGTCAGCGTCACTTTCGATGACGGCTGGGCTTCCGCCTACAATAACGGCCTCCCGATACTGGAGTCCAACGGGATCAAGACGACCCAGTACATCATCACCGGGTTCGTCGACAACGACCCCAACTACGTGACGACGGCGGACCTGCAGGACTATGTGAACAAAGGCACTGAACTTGGCTCGCACACGGTCGACCACCTCTACCTCACGACCCTGACCCCTGCGCAGGTGGACTACCAGCTGTCCGCCTCAAAGGCCTGGCTCGAGCAGAGGTTCGGGCCTTGCCCGGATTTCAGCATCCCCTTCGACGATTACAACGACAGCGTGATCAACGCGATAAAGACCTACTACCTTTCGGCCAGGTCCTCGGACCCGGGCTACAACACCAAGTTCAACCTCTATTACTACGACATCCTCGTGGAGACGGTGTACAACACCACGACGCCGCAGGACGTGGCGGGGTGGGTGCAGACCGCCATCCAGGATAAGTCCTGGCTCGTGCTCGAGCTCCACCAGGTCGACAACAGCGGGACGCAGTACTCGGTGTCGCCGGCGGACCTGCAGACGATGGCTCAGGGTATTCAGCAGTCGGGCATCGCGAGCATGACCGTGAGACAGGCGATCACCGAGATCGCGCCTTACCTGAACCAGTATACGGTGGGTGCCTCGGTGCAGGGCGGCAATGGGAACGTCAGCCCCGCTTCCCAGGTCGTGTGGTACGCCGACAGCGCGTCGGTGACGATGACGCCTGACCCCGGGTACCAGGTCGCCACCATCAATGACAATGGCGTGGCGGTGCCTGCTTCGAATCCCTACGTGATCAACAACGTTGCGGAGGACCACCAGGTTGTTGTGACCTTCGGGCCGGCGCCACCTTCTATCGCGTCCCTCTCTCCGGACAGGGGGCCGCCCGGAACCACGGTTACTGTTACTGGCGCAAACTTCCTCGCGGCTCGAGGTTCGTCGGTCGTCACTTTCGGCGGCGCGCCCGCGGTCTCATATCAGTCCTGGTCGAACACGAGCATCGTGGTGGCGGTGCCGGCCGCTGCGATCTCCGGTCCGGTGATCGTCACCACAGGCGGCGGCCGGTCGAACGCTGACAAGGTCTTCAGTCTCGCCTGGCCGACGTGGTACCTCGCCGAGGGCTCGACCGCCTGGGGGTTCAGCACCTATGTCTCGATCGAGAACCCGAACCCCGCTCTCGCGCACGCCGCGATCACCTACATGACGGCCGGTGGGACAGTGCAGGGAGGGACGATAGCGCTCCCGGCGATGAGTCAGACGACCGTCAACCCTGCCGGCATCCTTGGCGCACAGGATTTCTCCACGAGAGTCCAGTGCCGGGAGGGCATGAACATCGCGGTGGACCGGACCATGTCCTGGAAGAACTCGGCAGGGCAGCCGGGCGACGCGCACTCGTCGGTTGGCGTGACCTCGCCCTCGACCACGTGCTATCTGGCGGAGGGGTCTTCCAACTGGGGTTTCGAGTCCTGGCTGTTGATCCAGAACCCGAACTCCCGGCCCGCGTCGTGCGCCGTTACTTACATGTATGCGGGTGGAGGGTCCGCCAGGGTCACGAAGGTCGTGCCCGCCGGTTCCAGGGAATCTTACTCCATGGCGAGCGACATCGGGGGCAAGGATGCGTCGATCAGGGTCGAGTCGAACGTGCCGGTCATCTGCGAGAGGTCGATGTACAGGAACGGACGCACCGTTGGAACCAACTCGATCGGCGCCACGGCGCCGGCCAACAGGTTCATGCTCGCCGAGGGCACGACCGCCTATGGCTTCACTACATACGTCCTGATCCAGAACCCGTCATCCACCAGCAACACTGTGACTGTGACATACCTGACCCAGAACGGACCTGCCGCTCAACCCCCGTTTGTGATGGCGCCCATGAGCAGAAAAACAATCGACGTCAGCACCGTGCTGCCCGGCACTGACTTTTCCACGGACGTCTCCGGCAGCCGCGGGATCGTCGCCGAGCGGGCGATGTACTGGAACGGGCCTTACGGCCAGGCGGGGCACGATTCCATCGGCGCCTCTTCGGCCCACATGCAATGGTGCCTTCCCGACGGCCAGGACTCGTCCGGCAGGGAGACCTACACGCTCGTAGCAAACCCGGACAGTCAGCCGGTCAAGGTCCTGGTGGAGTATCTGCCGGCGGGAGGCGGCGGCGTGAAGCAGGAGACAGTGACGATGCCGGCGAGGTCGAGGCGCACTTTCAACATGGCGGATTCGGGACTCAACGGCCGTGCGTCGGTGCGCGTCATGTCCCTGGACCCGGCAAGGCCGATCGTGGTCGAACGATCGATGTACTGGAACTCGCGCGCGGCGGGGACGTGCACGATCGGATGTTATTCAGATTGATCTACTCGAGCGTGTCGACAAGCCAGGCGACGTTCTCGGCGAACCGCTGAACCGTCTCGATGCCTTCTTTGTCTTCCCAGACCTCGCCCGGCATCCGGCCGAACACCATGTTCCAGTAGGTCGACCCGGGGACGACCATATCGTTGATGAGGTAGAACATGAGCATCTCCTGTATCGAAGCGGTGTGGCCTCCACGGCGGGCGACCGCGATGGGCCCGCCCACCTTTCTCGAGAGAAAGTTCCCGCCGGCCTTTGACACCATGCCGATGCGCTGTAAGGCGCACATGACGTCGCCTCGCGCGGTCCCGAAATAGACCGGCGAGCCGACGACGAATCCGCGGGCTTCTTTGATCTTCGCGATGATGTCGTTGAGCCCGTCATCGATGGAGCACTCGCCCGCGCCGGCCTCGCACTTGCCGCACGCGATGCACGCCGATATCTTCTTTCCCGCAAGAGAGATCGTCTCGGTCTTGACGCCGTTATCCTCGATAACTCGCGCGCACTCTTTCAAAAGTTGCGCTGTGTTGCCGTCCTTTTTCGGGCTGCCGCACAACAGGATGACTTTCTTCATTACACACCCTCCATGTTTTTTAGTGCCTAGCGCGCCGCTGCCAGCGTGCCGAGTAGCTGTTCGATCCGGCTTGTCGTCTCATCGATGCGTGCCGCGGCAGCAGTCAAGCCCCGCGCCACCTCGCCCGTATTCTCTCCGGCGGGGGAGGCGAGAATGTTCAAGCCGTCGATGATGACGTTGATATCACGAGAGAGGCTGTTGCAGGCCTCGATCAGGACGGCTCGCTCGGCTGCCCCGCCTGACGAAGCGGCCACCGATTTTGCCCGGTCCATGATTGCGGTCACCGCTTTGAGGTAAGCCTTGTACTTGTTTATGTAGAGCTTCGCGATCTCAGCGCCTGATTGCGTGCTCGAGCCGGGCGTGCTGCCCGGTGTCGTATCCGGTCCGTCCGCGAGGATATCCAGGGATGCGACGAGCCCGTCCACCTGGCCTGTCACTCCAAACGCCTTTGACAGGTCATTCTGCAGGTTCTTCGAAGTGACGGCCATCGCGCTGAGGATGAGCCGCAATCCCGCGGCCTGGAGGGCCAGGTCGAGACGAACGGTCTCTTTCTGGAAAGAGAAAGTCAGTGGCGGACTCGGCTTCGGCTTGACTACGACCACGTGCGGCTTCTTCGGCGCCGGCTTTGCCGCCGGGTGCGTGCCGGCCAGTGTCAGTGAGAGTCCGATGACGAGACCCGCGACCGCGAGGACGACCACCAGCGACAGCAGCTTGCCGGCGCCGCTGAGCCCGCTCCACCATCCACCGGTCCTGTGGCCGTTCTTCTGGGCCATGAACCGTGGCGGTTGGGATTTCTCAGCCCACCCGGGCACGCTTTCGTTAAGTTGTGCTGCGCGTCTTGTCCTCATCTCCACCCCGTCACGGGACGCGGAAGCGACTCTCGGGCAGCGGACTATTTCCGCCCTCCTGCCCTGCTTCCTGTTGCCGTGCTGATTGTTCCCGGTGGGCGCACGCCTGTCGATGGCGAAGGGATACGATTATAAGCCAGCCGGAAGGCAGGGGCAATCCGGGCGCCGGCGGTCTGATATCATCCTTGGCGAAAGTAACTTTAGAACATGGAGGCTGACATGGAAGAGGCGCGCACCGGCGACGGTTACACCGAGGCGGGGACCGGCCAAGCGGTCGTCATGATGCCCGGCATGGAAGGGTCCAAGGAGTTCTGGCGGTACCAGGTCGAAGCGCTCTCTGACTCGTGCCATGCAGTGGCGTGCGACCTCGCGATCAGGAAGCCTTCCGCGTCGAGTACCATCGCCGACTACGCCGCGAAGACTCTGTCAATCATGGACTCGCTAGGCATCGACAAGGCTGTGATCGTCGGAGAGTCGATGGGCGGCATGATCGCCCAGGAGATCGTCCTGAACCATCCGGAGCGCGTGACGGGCCTGATGCTCTGCAACACGGTTGATAACCCCCGCCGCTTCGGCATGGGGTTCAACATGTTCACCCTCGCGACCATCGTGCACCAGTTCGCTTTCCTGCCGTTCCTGAGCGACGAACAGAGGCGGAAGATCCTGCGCTGGGTGGGAAGGCACCGCGGCTTCGTGATGGACCCGACTCCTGGGAACGAGCTTCTCATCGACTATCTTTTCGCGTACGGCCTTGAGTGCGGCGGGCTCGCATATGTCGACCGGATCATCGCGGGCAGCAAGGCCTACAACACCGAACTGTTGTCGAAGATATCCGTACCCACCCTCGTGCTGCGCGGAACGGAGGACAGGCTCGTGAAAGCCGACGCCGTCGTCTCGTTCATCGGCAGGATCCCGGGGGCGGAGCTCGCCCTGATCGAAGGGGGCGGCCACTGCTGCACGCATACGATGCCCGAGGAGACGACGGCCGTGATGCGCGAATGGCTCAACCGCTCAGGGTTTATCACCTGACTCCCTTTCCCCTTGGGGAAGAAGCACCCCCACCTTGATCCTCCCCCCTCAAGGGGGAGGAAACAGTTCAAGATCAGGCCTCAGTGTCGCGGAACGACTCCGGAATGAACGTCTCGGCGGTCCCGGCCGAGCACTCAGGGATCGCAAGCATGAGGTTCGCCATGCGCTCGTAGGGAACGCTCAGGAACACCGCGTCCGCCGGGAATTTCTGCATCCTGCGCGCCGTCCAGTCGCCGAGCGTCAGGTTGGTACGGCCGGTCACCACCGGGTAGCCTATGGCGGCGTGGCAAAGCGAGCCCGACAGTTCGGTCTTGGGCGGTATCCCATCCCAGAAGTGGTCGAGCGTGACCAGGCGGCACGCCTGCTCGCCGTTGCAGATAAACAACGCGACGTCCGGGCGGATCGGGGCATCTTCCATCGGGCCGATGAAGACACGCTCGCTCAGGCCGGTCGGCGGGGCCGACCCCAGGTCCTGCATGCGCTGGAACGAGACTATCGAGGCGGTGAGCTTCTCTCCGCGGGTGAGGAACTCCTGGAGGCCGCGCCTGGACTCTTTCGCGGGGGGCTCTGAAAGCCCGCAGTGCCACGAGCCGCCCCGGCAGCCCGAGGTCTCTTCATCTATAACGAACGACTTGCCTCTCGCTGCGAGCTTCATGGCCCGGCACACCCAGACCTTGCCGGTCGTGCCAACGTCCAGCGGCTCGTTCGTGAACGTGACCGCAACAGGTTTGTTCTCGAGCCCCAGCAGCTCCACGAGCTCGCGCGTCTGGTCTTTCCAGAGTTCCTGCATCTGCTCCACCCCCGACCGTAGTTCTTTTAATTAATACGACAAGTAAAAGACGCGCGGGAGGAATAAGCAAGTGCGCTCAACGGTGAAAAGAATTAACATAGGAAACCGGCGACGCCGGCATGACGGCGCGTCCCTAAGGAGTTGGTTTCCCGCATGAAGATAGTCCGGCCGGAGTTGGACAGCTTTGCCCTGGAACGCCTGAGGGCGCAGACCCTCGACGCCCTCACCGGAGGGACAGGGAGGGCCAACGGCGAGACGCTCAGGTCACTCGATGAAGGCATCCGTCGCGCGGTGGAGTGCGCCGACCCGAGAGGAGAGTGGCTCCGCACGACGATAGCCGGCGTCACGGACGCCGGCGTCGAGACGTCCGAGGGCCTGATAGCAAGCCCGATGTTCGCCCGTGTCGCGGGCGCCGCCTCGGGCGGGACGCGGGTGGTGTTCGCTCTTGCCACCGTGGGTGAGGCGTTCGATGAGGAGCTGGCCCGGGAGGACTCGCTGCTGGACAAGTTTGTGCTCGACGCCGTGGGCTCCGAGCTCGCCGAGATCGTCGCCGACATCGTAGAGGAGACATGGAAGAACGAGATCGCCGTCGCGGGGCTGGAGGCGAGCCTGAGGATGAGCCCGGGCTACTGCGACTGGGCGATCCAGGGGCAGGACGTGATCTTCACCGCGCTTGACGCCTCGGCCGTCGGCGTTCGCCTGACCCCAAGCTGCCTGATGATACCCGCGAAGTCGGTGTCCTCGGCCGCGGTTGCCGCCGAGCGCGTGCCCGTCAAGGTGGCCTGCGAGATCTGCTCATCGCAGGACTGTCCGTTCAGGCGGTCGGAGTTCGACGAGTCAGCGGGATGACAGAAGAGTCGACAATGACAGGCAGCGTCCACTTTCTTAGAATAACTCGAGACCGGGATCGACCACAGAGGGACGAATG
>Ga0209539_1000219_pt1 | contig 35423 bp, 56 predicted proteins | sample BarGraNGADG00312_2_FD_184499 | JGI IMG/M metagenome (GOLD analysis project Ga0209539, IMG submission 184499) | Arctic peat soil microbial communities from Barrow, Alaska - Barrow Graham LP Ref core NGADG0011-312 (SPAdes) (version 2) | ecosystem: Environmental > Terrestrial > Soil > Wetlands >...
AGTCTCTTAAAACTGTATTATATTGTAATTTTATGGGGGCATAGGCTACCTTACGCAATCGTTATCCCTGCATCAATATATTTGCTGCAGCGTATGCAAAACATTACACCATCTGTAATCTCTACTGTCTTCTTGTGCGTGCATATCATACTTGAATCCCCTAACACTTTTATCTGTGCATCTATGCTTGACCTATACAATACTAATTGATCATAGTAGGATTGCATATTTAAATTCACATCAATACCTATGCTTAATTTGTTTTCTTTCATATCAATCAACCTCCACTATTGGTATCACATTCCCATTACTATCAAACATGTATCTTAACTCCACTTGCTTACCGTGTGCCTCGTTGTGGTGCTTTAAACATAAGTAAGTAAGGTTATCAAAGTTTAATGTTATATCTGGATTGTTTATGTTACTTGGCTTTAACGTAATTAGATGATGCAGTATTAATCCCGGCTCATTGTCACATCTTGCACATAACCCATACACTGAACTAATATAAGCAGCCCTGCATTGCTCCCATGCCTTGGAGTTATAGAAGGCTTTAGCGAATGATTGTGCCATATCATCTACTCAAATCCTTTAGATAATGTGTGCCTCTGTAATCACGCTTAATAACTTTAACTTCATTGCCTTTTACTACAGTCTCAACTGATACATCAGGCTTATCAGATACGTCCACAGCTTTAATCTTTTTACCCTTTGCCAATCTGTTTAATACTTCATATAGTTTCATACCCTTATCACCCCTATATCCATTAATTACCACACTACGCCATTACTGCGTTTGGTTCCCTTCGCCCATGCTACCAGTATAATTAATTTATGTTCATCAACTCACACATAAACATAATGAGTACAGTCACTATTACCGCCAGCAATATAAACATCTTAGCTACAAACCATCCACCCTTGTAAAATATCAGTTCTCTAATCACGTCTATCATATCGCTCACCTCTGCCCTCTTGTAGCCTAATACAGTACCTACATTTGCTCCAATTTTGCCTGTCATATATCAATATCCAATATAGCGTCTCATTCGCATGTAAAAATAGCCTTGCACAATCTATGCAGGGCGTTGGCTCGTAAAATCTTAGTACTAGTGTTCTCATAGTTTTATCCTTATTAATTGTTTATACTTTTAGCTCTCTTCTTCTCAATCTTCTGAAATACTTTTTCCAAACACCTTTCACCTTGTAATCATCTTGTCTTCCGTCTATGTTATATCTTTTTGATGTATCTTTTCCCATATTGTCAACAATCCTTTCACCCTATAAAAAGGAGGTGCCCGCCAATTTCAGCGGGCTGTATGAAGAATTATGAATTATTTAGTTCTTTACACTTTATATTATATTTTATTTATTTTGCCCCCGCGGCTCATTTTTTATTTATTTTAAATTTATTTTTGCTAGGCGTTACTGCGTTTGACTGCCATTGTTGAAAATAACAATAAACTATTGTGAAATAACACTTGACAAGTAACGCATAATGCATTACAATGTGGATATACTAAATTAAACGGAGGTAAGAAAAATGAGTAAATTGTTAAAAGACTTATCGTATGGATTGGGTGTCAGTGCTTTCAAAAATGGTACAGTGTGTATTCCCGCAATGGATAAATTATTAATGGAAAATTGTATTAAAGGTTGTCAGGTTGGAGAATCGATCCCTTATGTAAAATCATGGATTAAAGGTTGGACATTGGCAAATTTAGATAGAGCATAAAATTTACGGTTGGCGGTAATCCAAAACCGCCCTTGGAGGTAGTAAAATGATTAAATTTGAAATAGGGAAAAGGTATTCAATGAAGTCGGTATGTGATTCGGATTGTGTATGGAAGTATAATGTAACATCTAGGACAGCTAAGACAATAACATTAGACCATCAAAACACATTTAGGGTAAAAGAATATGATGGCTCTGAGCTAATAACACCATTAGGGAGTTATTCAATGGCACCAATACTAAGAGCAGATAGGATGGCGGTATAACATGAAAACTACAATTAACATGCGGATTGATAAGGTCTTGAAGGAAGCATTAAAAGAAATTGCAAAAGCAAACAGTCGGAGCATTACAAAGCAAGTTGAACACTGGATAATCACAAATAAAGTGAAATAAAAAAAAGGATCCCTAATCGGATCCTTTAATTTTTATCTAATCATTCCCAGCTCAATTCCCACATCATATATAATGCGAAACCTCGTTCTCTTCATGGTTGCCACTGACATATATGTATCACAATTCAAGTATCCCTTGCCGTCCCAAAAATGCTCCTGTACGAATTTTTTTTCCTCGCTGCCTAGTTTACTGTATACCGTCTCAAACGCCTGTAATTCTTCTGATAGTCTGCTCATACCCACGAGCCGTACCACCTTGTCGCCTGTTGTGTCACTTGTGTTGCTTGTCCGTCTGTGTGACCCTTTGTCTGGCGGGGAAGGTGAAGCGAGTAATATTGAGTTTGTGTTTTGCATATATTCATATTTTAAACCTTTGTAATCCCTGATTATATCCGTGACATATCGTTGTACTCGCTCGGGTATAATGCTTTTCGGTATGTAATTCCTCAATTATCTACCTCCCTCGATAATTTGCATTCTTTGGGGCCACGAGGAACTCTGCATATATCGGCTTCACAAGTTTCTTTGTCTTTGCATAATTTGCAGCAAGTATTTTTGCCTGTTATTCCGCATTTCAGTTGACATTCTTTCATCCCTCGACCTCCTTATAATTTTTTAAATCCTAATATTACATATCCCTCTGCACAATAAACCAGATGGTCTAAAACATAGGTGATTATGCAAGGTATCTTTCTACCTGTGTATTTCTCTGGCGGTATGAACTCTTCAAGTATCATGATGTCACCGACTTTGAAATTTCTATCATTCTTTCTAACTTCAAATGTTTTCGTTCCAATGTCCACATCGTTAAAATATGGATTAATTGTTTTCAACTTGTGCGGTTCATTCATATTTGCACACTCAAAATTTTTGTATTCTGGGCTTACACACCCTATGCACCTTTGCATGTTTGGCTTTGCAGCAAAGGCATTATTATTGCAGTTTTTGCACCCTTTTTCATTTTCACATTTAGGCTTGCATATTTTACACTTGAAATTTGGTTTAATAGGTCTTTGCCCGTCATATTCCAAATAACATTTTCTACACGGTTCTTCCGAAATAATTAAACCCCGATATTCACAATTATTGCACCCTTTTTCATGCTCACATTCCATCAATCTACCTCCTCAATAAACTCATTTACAAAATAGTGGTATTTCACTTTCTTAATTTCAGATCTAATTTGACAACCTATTTCTTTGCAGTCGTTTTCATTTATGCTCTTTTTCCTCTTTGGGTTTCTATCTGTTTCTGAGTTTTTAAATTGATTAAAGCTATTAATTCTAACAAAATATGTATTGTTTGTTTTTCTAAAATTAAATATAAATCCCGCGTTCACGTCCTCGAACTCTGCAAATTTTGTTAATTGTTTAATTTGATTTTCTTTAATGATTTTTTCTTGAAACGAAAACGATGTATTTTTTGTTGATTTTAACTCCAAAAAAAATAAATTAGGTGTTTTGAAAACTATAAAATCGCATGGGTTTTTAGGTGTAAATGTTGTATGTTCTGTGTCTCCGAAAGACATTGTACTGTCTTGTATTCGCATTACACATATATTTTCTTTTTCGCAACTTGCCTTAAATTGTGCTTCAAAATTTTTGCCTTCTGTCATTGTTATCCCTCCTATGCGCCTATTTAAGCGTTTTAAATTTTAATTAATATACTATCACCGCTTACATGTATTAAACTTGTCCACTGCCCTCATACGCCCTCGAGCGAGTATTAGAAGGGTAATTGGTCCGTATCGATCGGATAGAACCCATCTTGACCACTTATGGTTCGTTGTGTCTCAACTGGCTTTACGAACCCCTTTGTGGTCTCTGGTTGAAATGTATTGCCTGATGTTGAATGTTCAGCTATTTCAAAACCGAAAATCACAACGTTTAAATATGTTTTCTTTTCGTGTCCGTTGTCTATTGTTACGTTTGTAATCTTGCCACTTATAATTTTAATTTTTGCTCCCTCTTTCAGGTTTAGTGAATCATTCTTACACTTTCCAACAAATCTGCAAAACCAATTACTGTTAATGTATTTACCCTCGTTCTGCCTGTCTTTTTCCGATGTTGAAATACGACCGTTTACATAATTTCCTTTGTCTTCCGTTTTCCATACTGTTGCGTATGTGTTATTAAAAAATATCATTTTTCACCCTCCTTAAAATTTCTAACAAATTCATCAACCGCTATTTTCAATAAATTTACCTCCTTTATTTCGGCATATAATTTGATTGCCAGTGCTATGTTTATAATTTCATTCATTCGTGCGTGTATGTCTTTTTTATTCATATTGCGCCCCTTTCCTGCAAATTGTAGTATGTGCTGTGATACTTTTTCAACTGTTCAATGTATTTTTCGTACCTGCCGCTTTCCTTCGCCTCACTGAGGATACTTTTTATTTGCTTGCGAGGTCTGTCGAGAGTTTCCGCTATCTGCTTAACTGTGTTTCTTTCGCCGCCAATGTGGGTCCATGTACAAATCCATTTTTCTGTATTTGGTTCCAGTTCGCGCCATTCCGTACCGGCTGGCTTTATAATTGCCACTTTCTTTTTTCGCCGACCTGCCCTATACCATTCTCTTTGCAACCGTCTATTATGTTCTATCGCACATTCGCCGGTGCATACCTTTTGATTAAATCTCATTAACATTTCTATTTTGCATACAGGGCATATTTTTAATGTTCGTTTGTACCCGGTTTTGATATATTCAGCCATTTGGCACCTCTTCGGGATTAGAGTAAATATTGCCGATAACTTCGCCACATTCAGCAAGTTGGGGGAATTCTAATGTATTACAATCTCTATCACCGATTTTTATACCGTTAAAACTGCAACTATTTTTACTATAATAAACTTCATAATTACAATTAAAATATTCGTTTTCTTTTACAATGTCCCCCTCATATATCTCCTTGCCGTTTTTATCTTTTAATCCCGTATATTGCATTAGTTCAATACTTTCAAACCCAATCCAATCTCCTTGCATTTCGTAAGTGTCTAATTCTTCACCACAAAAACTTATATCCCTTACTGCATACATTATATTTCCATCTTTATCCCATGCTCTAAACTTAATCTCTCTCATATAAATTCCTCCTAATCCGAATTTTTATATAAACTCTCTAATATTTCCTCGTCATATTCCCTTTGCTCAAAATTATCCTTGATGGATTTCTTTTGTGACGGCTTTTGTTGCACTTTTGGTGGTTCTTCAAAATTTTCATCTAAATAGTCAACATACCCCGTATTAAAAAATGTACTTCCGTTCTGATACTCTTTCCATTCTTCTTTTGTTCTAACATATCTATCAATACATTTTTGTAATACTTTGAAGCTTACTTTTTGCAACTCTTTTTTCTTTGTATCTGATATTTGTGCTTTGCCTTTTTTATTAGGATAAAGATTCCAAACACTTTTAAAAAATAATTCGATGTCTTGTTTTATATTTTGTTTTATATTTTGTTTTAAAACCTTGCTTTCTTGGTGGAAGAGTTGTTCACCTGGGGTGGTGATGTATTCTTCACCTGGGGTGGTGATGAGTTGTTCCACTGTTGTATTGATTAGTTGTTCACCTGTGGAAGTATTGTTCACCTGTGGAAGTATTGTTCTACTGTCCCAATCGTTATAATATTTATTCAACGCCAATATCCTAGCCGTTTTATCTGTGTGTTTTTTCATTACTTTTATTACTTTTAATTTAATTAAGTTATTAAGTTCAATAGATATATACCGTTTAGAAACATTAACCCCTTTTGCAATAAAACTCTCTGATATTGAATGTTCTTTTCTGCTAAACCCATATGTATATCTGCAAACAATTAACAATATTTTAAATTGTGTTGCGTTGAATTTTGATTTATAAATTACTTCTAAAAGTTCGTTACAAATTGGCGTATACCCATTTTCTTTTTGAGGGCCACTCACGTTATCACCTTCTTTCTATTCTTCAAATAATTCATTTTGATACTCGTTGTCTTTTTCGGGGTTTCCGTATATCCACCATTGCATTAACTCTTCGCCTGTGTTCCATGTACATTTTTTGCCCTTCAACCGTCTTAATTCAATTACTTTGTCAAAAGTATTGATATATGCCTGTTTGTGTTTCGGGAATCTCTTAAAATCTCTTAACATATTCTTTTCGCCACCCATTGGACAACCTATGCAACCTATTCTCTTTTGACCTTCATCATACAGACAACAATGTTCAATATTCCTATCATTCAAAAACTTCCACACGTCCGTATCTTCCCAGTCAATAATCGGATTAACTACCCTTTTCCCCTTTTTAGTACAGTTTTCAAACATTCTCCTATCTTCATCATTGTCATTAAATAATATTTTATCTTTATAACTTTTAGTAACTACTTCAAAAGGTCTACGCCCTTTACGTCGTACACTTTCTGCGTTCCTTACCCCTGTTAAACAAATTCGTCCTTCTCCACCGTGTTCTTTTAATTCCTTGCAACAAAACCTTTGTATCCTTGAAGGTGGACCCATATGATATAAAATTAATCCCCACATACTTTTTTTGTATTTGTCAAATATCACATCAGGGTAATTCGAGCGGATAAATTTAACTACCTCTGGAGGGTCAATCCCTGTAAAATTATAATGAGCGTCAAACTTAACTCCTGCTTCGATTGCTACGTGGTATAAGGCTTGGCTATCCTTACCACCGCTAAATGCTAAATAATAACCTTCTGAGGGTTCAAACGCCCGTAAGCGGTCTATTGCTAACTTAACTTTATCAACGTCCTCAATTAGCCCATTTTCAATCAACATTTCCCCCACTCCCCAATCAATAAATTCTTTTCATTCTCAGTCATACACTCAATCCCAAGTTCCCTGCATTCAGAGATTATTTCATCAATTAATATCGCCATTTCCTTGCTATTGTAGGTACTGCTACCGTAATACGAGATTACATTTGTGTACCCTGCTAATTTGCTTTCGCCGACTATTCCCGCATACCACCCAAGTCCAATTTTGCTCCACCTTTCAACATGGGATTCCACTGCATCATTTCTAATTGGTCTAATGTCAAACTGCCCTACTCGTTTTATTGCGGTCTGATATACAAAATCTTTCGTGTTTCCTATAGATTCCGCTATCTTTTGGCATAACGCCCAACAATACGAATTAGCGTCCTTGCTTCGGTCAGGATGATACTGTTTGATTTCCACGCTTAACATTTTCCCTTTACCAAGTATCTCCCTTAATTTTGCCAACCCTTTAAGCGTTTCGGGTTTGCTAGAATTAGGCGCAAATGTAAACTCGGGCATTAATTTTTCGTTAAAAGATAGATGAATATCGTTACATGTTGTTTTCATGTACCCTCCAGTAATTCGGGATTAGAGTAAATGTCTCCGATAACCTCTCCGATATTATGAAAATCGTGCATAATGATTCCTGTTTTTGTTTTCTCTCTTAAAGCCCATTTAGTTATGTACCAAGATGCAATGTAAATATTGCCTAAATAGTCTTTAAAAATATCGTCCTCATAAATCTCTTTACCATTCTTATCATGCAGACCTGTGTATTGCATAATCTCAATATCTTTAGGCTGTATTTGTATGTGTATATCCTTGTTTTCTATACAGCTATATCCCTTAACTGTTGCCCATATCCCCTCATCACCGTCTAAATGCAGATGTAATACTTCATACATCTTCTTGTATTTTTTATGCCATGCTCTAAATTTGATCTCTCTATTCATAACCCTCTCCCTTCATTCTTCAAAATATAATTCGTCTCCCATAAGTTTCCTCGTTTCCTCGTTGGTACAACCTTGCTCAAAATAAATCAATTGCAGACCTAGTTTTAATTTCATATCGAGTGCATGACCTTCTCTGCCATGCACTCCAAATGTTCCATAATGGCAATCCCAATCTAAAAGTATTAAAGTTTCAAATCGCTCACATGCCTTGCGCTTACCCACCCCGAATAGTATATGGTGAGGTTGGAGCATGTTGGTACCTCCGCACAATTCGCATACTCCATTTGCCCTCTCGTAGACTTGCTTTCGTAGCTTGGTGGGTATCTGATGGCTCATTCGCCATCTCCAAACGGTGTACCCTCAAATAAATCACCCTCAGGCTCTGTTTTATCCGTGACTTCATCTTTTACTACCTGTTTGTTCTGTGCCGCTTCCTTTACCGCCCCTTTAAGGACGGATATACCCTTCAAAATAATCTTATCCTTGCCGTTTTCCTCAAGCCATTTAACATAATCCAATTCCGTCTTATATAGCTCACCCAACGTCTTACCCTTATGTTTGCCAAAGGTTATTTTTAGATTAGCCGCATTTTCAACTGTCATATTCTCGGTGTTCTCTTTTTGCAGGTAATCCTTTAAGTCCTCCACGTCCTGTGTAAATATGTCCGATAGCGCAGCAAGCTGCAGGCAGGCATCTATAAACGCCCTCTTCTTCGACATCTTGAGAATTGTATTGACTAAGTCGTATATATTAGGGTTTTCAATCCTATACTTTAAATTGCCCCACTTATCCGTTGTTGGCTCTAATATGTTTATATCCATGCCAAACGGAATTTTGTCAGCCGTGACAGTCAGGTACCTATATTTTTTCTCTTTGGAGTTGCAATTTCCAACGCCTTGTGCGACTGGGTCACCATTTTTATATAATGTGCAACGGATATTGTAAGAGAAGAATCCGTTTGCGTAATCCTCTGTTTTGTCGATAAATTCATAGTTAGGATTAACACCCATCAACATACATATTTTTTCCCCGCCAGGCTTAAACAATGTCGGCTTGTCTGTGCCAGGAATTGTGTCGAAATCGTGACCTTGTTTTAGTGCCGTCTTAACTAGCCCCTGAAACTGTGATATTTTTTGCATAGTGTCCGTGATTGCCTTATTGTCAATTGTTTCAATTATTGATAATCCGTTCATTCTTGGACCCCTCCTTTCACTTTGCATTCAGTCTCAATTTCTACCTCTTCACCAAATTCATAGTCAAATTGAGTTTCAATAATCGATGTAATTTCAGCCCCACAACTTGTGCAATAAATCATTCCATTATCTATTGGGTTTCCTTCTTCAAGTGACCATGCGTTTTTGCAATTAGTACATTCCCAATAACCCTCTTCCTCGATAAATTTACACGTTTTAGGTTTATTTTCTCGCAAAACGTTAATAGCTTCATCAATTGCGTTTGATGCTTCCAGCCAGCTGTCTCCGTAATCTGTTGGGTTGTGAGTGATAAATCTATCAACTCGTTCCAATTCGGATATGTTTTCTTCGATCGTTTTCATCAATCTACCTCGCTTTCAAAATTTGTTATTTCTATTTCGGTTATACCTTCGCATACAACCGCTTCTATGACCTGTGTGTTGGGCTTGTTATAATGCGTGATTGATTCTGCGCTGTCAATGAATACAGGTACCTTAAGACCTGTCATTGAATTGATTAAATTAGCAATTTCAAGCTCTTTACGTACACGCTCAGACGTTGAACATAGGACTAACTCCTTGCCGTCATAAAGCATTTCAAAACATTCCTTTATTTCGCCAGTGGACTTGATAACTTTCTCTAGTCTTATTGTCACCTTATCCAGCCTGTCCTTAATTTGGTTATATTGAAGCTCTGATTTCTTAGTTGCATACTCCATACCTGCGGACATTAAGCTGTTAATATGTGCCTTTTCATCGTCAATTTCTTTTAACCTTGTTTCAATATTTGTAACCTCAACTTGTGCCGTCTCGACCTGTTTAAGCATTGTGCTTCTAGTTGAATTTTTAACCCTTGCTTCCGTTGAAAAATGTTGCTGCTCACTGATTGACTGTTCAAGCTCGTCTGCATATTCCGTGTTAGGTTCCTTGTAATCGGCTATCAGGTCATCATACGCAGTCTGTTCATTCTTAATTTCACCATTCATGGTATTGCCTTCTTCGATTACCGTTGCCATTTCTGCCATGATTTTTGAGATTGATTCTTGTTTAGCCTTTTCCCCTGCTGCTACATCGAGTGTTTGTCCGCACGTAGGGCATACTTTATCAACCTGCAACATGATGACTTTGTGACGTTTTACAAGTTCGACATATCTTGCTTTTAATTGTTCCTTTTTTGATATTAAGAATTTAAGCGTAGAATCAGAAGGTTTTACCGTTGCATTGCTCCTAAGTCCGCTAAGTTCAGATTGATATTTTTTGAGGTCGGCATCGTCAAAAATAACCTCTTCAGGTACCTCAATACTAAGATTTTTATAATACGCATCAAACGACCCATTAAGCCTTACACCCTCGGTTTCCAGTGCCTTGAGCTGTGACCTTTTGTCTGATAGATATTCGTTGATATTTAATGTGTTTGGTGCCATGCTGCGGAAACATTCTGCCATTTCAGCAAGGACTTGCTCCCTTGGGATTGCGGGCAATATGCCTGTTAAGAATGTTCTTGCCACGACTGGTGCCATTGCATCAAAATAACCGGGTACAAACGCTGCTAAAAATGTCTGCTTGTCGCCTGTGTAGGAGAATATATCTCCTTGGCTTGCCTTGTTGCCGTCCAGTGCTATTGTGCATGTCTTACCCTTTTCACGCTCTAATATATGTACCTTGCCATCGTTACCCTCAAACTCCAATTTCACATATATTTTCTTACTCTTGTTATTTAACAATAAGCTGTCTGCCTTGTCGTTGCCGTTCATGTTGCAGCCGAATAACGCCCAACATATCCCCTCACAAATTGATGTCTTGCCTGTATAATTTTCACCTTTAATTATTGTGTGATTTGAAAATGTATAAGTCTTGTTGTCGCTGTCCTCTATGTTTTTAAATCCACTTGCTTGTAATGATAATATTTTCATAATTCGTTTTCTCCTTTCAATTTTTCAAGCAATATTCCACAAAAACAACCACATTTATTAAACTTTTTGCACTTCCAACCTGATGAGCATTTATCCTCATCACTACCATTCCCTCCACGTTCACATTCGGAACACGCTACCCATAAATGGCCTCTGCTGTCTTTATAACTATTTATTTTCATCAGTTGTTTCCCCCTCTACATTCAGGGCATTCACACCCTGGGCTTCTTACACAAAAATCTTCCACTTCTTCAACATAAATTCTCATGATGGTTTTCATCTTATCTTTGAAGCTCGCAATTGCATCAGCCGGCACATTGATTGCCGTAACCTCACCTAAAATTTGCTTGTCTCCTCTAACCTCGATTACAACAATGTCACCTACTGCCACTGTCTCTGGCGTAAAGTAGGTATATTCCCTTAAACTCACACTGCCGCAAAACCTTACCTTGATAATATTTGTATTCATAATCTCCCCCTTGACACACCATCAAATTTAATTTACAATGGTCGTGTAATTTTTTATGTTTATGCTTTGGAATTGTCGTCCGTCAATGGCGACTTTTCTTTTTTACATATTGCACATTTAAAATTTGGATGGTTCATATTCCAAATGCAACCTTTACATGACTCATATTCACGATTTACTTTATAACTTATACAGTTGTCACACCGTCTATCATGCTCACACATTCACCTCAACCTCCTTTTCTTTTTTTAGCTGTATTATGTACTCTCACAGTTCCATAGCCAGCATCATCGGAAATCTGTCATAATTTGTATAGATAAATTCGAGCACTTTGTCTAAATCATCCATTCCCCTCACCTCCTAATTGTCGTCACCACGTTCACAGTCCGCACATTCCCAACAGTCGTACGATTCACAACCCCAACATGGTTCTTCTCCAATATCTGTACCATTAGCCACGCAATTACTACAACGAATTTCCAACCCACATACCTCACAGTTATCCATTGTTCAACCCCCATATCTTCGCCAGCAACAAACAAATTGCAACCGCCATTATCGCCAATGCCACCGACCCTAAAAATAACTTTATATCCTCTCTGTGTTGCTTAATCTTGTATGCTTCAACCCTTACACCATTAACGTTTATTATTTTCATTTTGGAATCTCCCATCTGTACGGATATTTATATAGCCCACAATTATGTATCACTCCATTCGGCGTATGAAATTCACAAATCGAACACTTACCTTCTTCGCAGTATCTTTTTAGCAATCTGACTGCTAAGATCAGAAATATACTTGGTATCCTTGTTTTTACTATTAGCGTCTTACCTTTCAATGATATTTTCATCTCACACCTCCTAATAAATACACTTGCCCTTTATCAATCTGTCTGTCCTCATGCTTGTCCACATAAATATCAATCAACTTGCCTTTTACCAAACCCCCTGTGTCCTCCGCTCGTCTAATTCCAATACCTTCTATATACAAATATGAGCCTAAAGGGATAACATTTTTATCTACTGCTACTGTCCTAGTTGAATCCGCTATTACTCCTGTGAATGTGATTTTGTCAGTTTTACCACAACATTTGATACATGAATCGTAGTATGTATATCTAAACTCACCCAATGATGTAATTTTTATTGGCTGCGGCTCTGCTGTTGGCTGTGGTATCTGCGTTGGTGCCTCTGTTGGCCTTGACGTAGCTTGTGGTGTTGGTGTAGGCTGTGTTGTCTGTTGTGTTGTGCTATCTTTAGTTCCACCTTCTAATCGATATACGGTTAGCGCTAACATTACAATTATTATTAATACGCACGATAAAAGCTGGTAAAGACTTAACCGATCTATTATTGTTTTAAACACCTTGTACCTCGTTCCTCAACCATTCGTCAAACTCAGCGTTTTGTTTGACCGTGAAATAACCTTTTATTTCGTGCATACTTCTGTAGTCACGTAACTTATTCGTAACCCATATAATGTAATTGGCGCCTCTCACGTCATCGTCTGATTCGATGCCATTTGCCTCTTTGTATAGCTCCCATCTAATATTCATGGCTTGTCCTCACTTATCAGTTCTGGATTTTCATAGATGTTGCCGATAACTATCGTATTTTCAAATTCCCCAAGCTCCCAACAATACCGGATATCTTTAACAGTGATAAATTCATCATGTTCCCAAAAACCTTGGCAAAATTCACCACCAAAAACATGAACAATATCGCCCTCATAAATCTCTATACCATTTTTATCTTTTAACCCTGTAAATTGCATTAACTCATAAATTCCACCTATGGACATTTTGTTTTCAACGGATTTTAAAAACATTCCGTATTCTTCCCCATCCATAATTGCTAATGGACTTTCAAAATGTAACATTTTCTTAATTCCTGTATTCCATGCTCTAAATTTAATCTCTCTATTCATTCCATCACCTCACACAAAATAATTAATTCGGACCCTCCATTTTTAAATACTGGTTTACTTCCCTGCAAAGTTCTGTAATTGTTTTTGCAATTTCACATCGGGCTGGTGCTTCTAAGTGCAAAGGCGCTATCAGGTTTCTATCTTGCAATTTCTGTAGTTCTCTGATCTGTTCTTCTATTACGCTTTTGTAATCCATTTTTGATTTCCTCCTTTCTTAATTTATGTACTGCTTGTCCTACTAAGCAAATTTTGCTTGATATTTCCTTACTATCCCTTCAAATATCGGCTTAAGTTGTATATCCCTATCGACTACATCTAATTTAGTAGCCGCTTGGCAATCCGCATACGTAGCACCGTGCAATTTCATACGTTTGCGGAGGTTACTTTGACGTGCCGTGATGTCGCAATGTGCCAGACACTCTAATTCCTCATATAAATCACCCCTAAATTTTTGATGGCTAAGTCCTTGGCTTTCGACAATTTGATTAATTTTTGAGCTCATGTCATGTTTCCAGTTGTCCGCCGTGGGAGCGGTGAATACGTCAAGGGCATTGGTAATCTTGCTATCGAGTGTTAAGACCTTGCGTTCCATTTCGACTAATTGCTGAGCTGATGCGGCGATTATCTCAGTCATTGTCATTTGCTTAACATAGCCGCCTGTTTTCCTTATAGATGGAATAACTTCACTTGCTAGCCAATCAGTGAATTTTTCAGCTTCGGGCTTACGAGAAGTAAAGACTAATTTGTAAACGCCTGCTTCTGAAATAATGCACATTGCTTGATTTCCTCCAAGGGTACTGATAGTGTCCGTACCCTTCATATTTTCCGATAGCCTATTTACTGCGTACCATGTATCAACAACCTCTAAAATTTTGCAAACATCAGATGCAACAAACCAAGGTTCTCCATCTTTTATTACTGTTCTTACTTCCTTCTCTTGATAATTAAATATTTGTAATTTGTTCAATTTGTTTTCCTCCTTTTAATTTTTGTATAACTTGTTCTGATCCTCATACCTTAATAAATCTTTTTCCCTTACATACCACCTGTGACCTATTTTGTAACCACCAAAGCCTTTTGACTTAAAAAGCCTTCCTGCTGTTTCCCTCGCTTGAATTTGGTATCTTGTCATCACATCGTCAATCGTTAAAACACTATCCAATTTGCTCCCTCCTTATTCGTTATTTGTCCCATTTAGGGACATGCTAGGAAAAAAAATTTTCATGAACAACTCTTCTTCTTTCATGTTTAACTTTTCCGCTGTTTTCTGAATAGGTAATAAAATAGCAACTTCTTCTATTTCTTTACCACTTAGCGGTTGCCCTTGAAATACCCTGCTAACCTTGTTTTTATTCCACAAGATTTTTTTTCCAAAATTTATTTGCGAGCCGTACGTTAAAATTATCAAACCCTCTAAACTATCTATCGACATTATATCACCTCTTTTCTTGTCTTTTTTTGTCCCTTTATGGTACATTTTAATAATACCACTGTTTTAATTAATGTCAACCCCCTTTGGGACATTATTTTGGAAATATTAATAAAAGTGTTGCAAAGTGGTACACTATATAGTATATTAAATTAATATTAATAACATTGGAGGGTATTAAACATGATTAAAACAAAAACCTTAGGTGAAAGGATGAAAGAAGCAAGAGACGATAAAAAATGTTCTTTACAAGACATAAGTAATGTAGTAGAAATATCCAAACAGGCATTAAGCAGATATGAGCATAACAAAATATCACCTAAAAAACCAACAATAGACTCGTTGGCTAGATATTTTAATGTTAGTGTAACTTGGCTTATGGGATACGATGTAGATAAGAATTTTACCGTTTCGAACACAAAAGAAAGAATGTCACAATTAACTATTAAATTAGAAAATTTTAGCGAAGAGAAAAGGGAAAGTATATTAAAACATTTTGAGGATACTATTAATTTGATTAGTAAGAAATAGGGAGGATTATGAAAAAGAGAAAAGATGGAAGGTACAAAGCTTCAATAGTTGTTGGGTCTGATGAAAAAGGAAAGCAACTAAGAAAGTATGTTTACGGCTCTAAGGATGAGGTTACTTTAAAACTCGCAGAATTAAGAGTTAAGATGTCTAAAGGAATAAGTATTGATGAGAAAAATACAACCTTATCAGAGTATGCAAGAAAATGGTTTAAATTAAACAAGTCCACAAAAGAATACAATACTAAGGTTATGTATGAATATGCCATAGAGGGACACATTTTGCCCCAACTGGGACATATTAAGCTTAAGGACTTAAAGAAACATCACATACAAGAATTAATCAACCAAAAACACGCTTGCGGATTAACAAGAACTCTCGAAATAATAAAACTTACAATTAGACAAATATTAAATCAAGCTGTTGAGGATGAATATATTTATAAGAACGTTGCTAAGAAATTGGACATGCCTTCCCACGTGGTCAAACCTAAAAGGACTTTGACTGATTATGAAATATCCTTAATTGGTAAAGCTGATATTACATTGAAAGCAAATGCTTTTTTGTATACGTTGTTATGGACTGGTGTTCGTCCTGGGGAACTACTTGCCTTGACTAAAAATGATATAGATTTCAAAAAGAATTTAATTAAGATAAATAAAACTGTTGTGTTTAAGGTCAATCAACCCGAAATAAAAAACATGCCTAAGACAACCGCAGGTATAAGAGAAATTCCAATCGTTGAGGAATTGAAAACCCTGCTGATTAAATATATGAAAACAGTAGACGCTATATATTTATTCCCGTCTGAATCTAAAGGTTTAATGTCAAAATCAGCAAAAACTAAGTTTTGGAGTGGGATTATTAAAAAGTTCAACATTGCTGCTGGAGGTAATGACAAAATAAAAGCTATTGCAAACGATATTACCCCTTATATTTTTAGACACACTTACGCTACTATGCTTTATTATGCAGGTGTTGATATTAAGAAAGCTCAATATATTTTAGGGCACAAATCTATTCTTATAACTTATCAAATTTACACTCATTTAGAATCGAAAGAAAACGCAAATACACCTAATCAAATCAATCAATATATGATTAGTAGGGGGTCAATCGGGGGTCAAAATAAAATTACTCAAAATAATCAAGAAATAAAAAAACCTCTCAACGGTTAAGCTGAAAGGTTTTTCTGTGGTGAGCCATCGCAGGATCGAACTGCGGACAACATGATTAAAAGTCATTAATTGCACATACGCTAGAACATAATAAAACCGCTTGAATCCTATATTTAACTAAGGATTAAGCGGTTTTTCTAATCCAATCTAATCCAATCTAATCTATATTAATTTTAATTAGTAGGGGGTCAACTGGGGGTCAAATTTTTTGACAATGAAAATGCAAAATTTTCTTTTTTGTTCAATAAATCATTTAATAGTTTTATTTGCTTATCATCTAAACATGTAGACTTAATAAATTTATTATAGGATTTTCTAAACTCTTCATATCTTTTCCATGAATCCTTTTCCAATTTCTTTTTCTTCCTCCCCTCAAATTTTTTATAATAGCAGGGCCACATTTAAAATTAACCATAAGCGACGTATGTAATCATTTTGCACATCCTCCTTTTTTGGTGATTAAACTAATTATCTATTAAAGTTCGACAATTTACAACAAATTTATCATAAATATTTACATGTAAAAATGGCATTATCTAAAATTCAGGCATATTTATTTATATCATCCGTTAATTTAATCAATAAATATTATAATTTAATATATACTATTGTTAATTTTTGTATTATTTATCACGATTTAATTTATAATCATATCTATCAAATTAGTGAGGATGACGATATGATAAAGAATAGGTTAAAAAAGATAAGAATGAGAGAATATGAGATGAATCAAAAGGAGTTTGCTGCATTCTTGGATATTCCATATGTTACATACAATAACTACGAAAATAACAATATCGCTCCTGGAGCAGAAGCATTATTAAAGATTGCAAAAAAACTCAATAAACCAGTCGAAGAAGTTTACTATTTGACAAATAAAGTATAAAGGGGTATTCTCATTGTAAAATTATGTATTGGAGGTAAGGAATTATGTTTGGAAGGGAGAGTAAGGAAGATAAACAAGCTAAAGAAATACAAAAATTCATGGAACAATATCAACTTGAAGATTTAGACGAAAAAGATTTAATTGTACTTCAACGGGTTGCAAGTAAGTTGCTTGCTATGGGGTTGTTTAACTTTGGCATGGTATTCAGTTTTCCGAAGGCAGAAGAACGACTTAAAGTAGGTTATTTAGGTGCAATGGTAGACCAAAACTGGATGATGATTCGACAATTAAGCAGACTGAATAAAAACATAGAGAAACTAGTGGCAAAAAATATATAAAATTTGACATAAAAAAAGAGGATCCAATTAAGGATCCTTTAATTTATTTTACCGCTTTTGCAAACTTGATAAACAACAAATCAATGTATTTATCAAATTCATTAGCCTGTTTCCAATATTCGATGTCGATGTCAACTTTACTTTTTACTATCTGTAATGCTTCATCAAATGTTAGTTCTTCCACTTTTGCCACCTCCACAACTGGTGTTATTGGTGTTATATATGGATGAATCATTTTATCAATTCCCTCAATAAAATTAGCCCATCCATTCGCCCTAGCCCTCAAAACTTGTGGGCAATCCTTACCACTCCAATGATTATGCTGTACTATGTGGTCTAACGCAATTCCTGTTTCTTTCATCAAGTCCACACATAATAATTGCATGTTTTCTTCTGCTTTCGCCCTGTTGCCGTCTGAGTTCATACAAATTTCGCAGCCTATCGAATTGTTATTACCCTGTGTATCTCCTGCGTGCCATCCTGTCTCATTCCATGGCAAGTGTTGTACAACATTAGTATCGTCTACTGTGTAATGCCATGAAACCTCTTTAGTGACCGTTTTTAGATACCTAGCATGCATTAAAGCATTAGCCCCTGCCGATGTATTAGCCGTGTCGTGAATGGTGATATATTCGGGTGACATTTTATTTCCTGGTCTATTAAATCTGCCTACAGGAATAAGGTCTTTTATGTAATCAAACATTACACACCATCCTTTTTTATTACCACTGGCATTATTGCCACTGTCATTATTGGCACCGTTACAGTTGTAGCTTTTTGTAACCCTTCTACAACAGTCTCAATTAGTTTATCAATAAACGTTGGAGTAAATACAATTCGTAAATACCATGGGAGCATATTGTTGATATAAGTTGAGGCTTCAACATACTTTATAGACCCTGTCCCACTGCCCCACTTTGCCTCTGCGGCATTTACCGCAGTATTAACCAGTTTCATTAATAGCGAATAGTTGCCTGTCCTGATCGTAAACACTATCAATATTATTACTAGTATTGCAAAAATCACCCACAATATTACCGCTAAATTGTTTATCATAAATTCTAACATTTTTGTTTCTCCTTCTTATATAATATTTTATTTAAAAAATCCTAGCTGTTCTCTTTTATAGTTTAAACACAAGAAAAATTATACCTGTGATTAAACTACAAATTATACCGACTATTACCATTTGTAATTTATCAGAAAGACCAGACTTACCCGAAGTCTCATATTGTGCTTTTTCTAAGGCCGCAATACGTAAAATTAATGAATTGGTTAATTGAGTCAATTGTTCAGCAATGGTAGTAGCAGTTTTTTCCACAGCCATCCTTAGCACTTCTGCTTCTTGTTTTGCCGCTTGCAAAGCTACTTCTACCGCTTTTGTGTCCACTTGCCGAAGATTATCAATACGGTCACTTTCAGCAGTACGCTCCTCTTTTAAATAATTAAATTGTATTTTCATATTGTCTACAATGTTACTTAACCCTAATTTGAGCATATCTGCAATATGTTTTTCTGAATCGTCAACAAGTCGTAAAACGTTCGGTGAAGGATCAGCCTTTGTTTCATTTGCCATATTTCTATCTCCAATCTTATTTTTTGACATAAAAAAACAGCCTTATCGACTGTGTCTTACTAATTTTATTCCAACCCTTGACATTGTAAAAATTTACGCATATTATATGAAGAACTAGCAATAATAAACGAGAGGTGAATAATTATGAAACTAAATATCGAGTTTGTAAAAAGAAATCTAATTTCAATCATAGTGGCAGGATCAATTTTAACTGTTGGTGGTATATCTTTTGCTTCAACTTTATTAAGTGACCCATCTGAAACAATCGCTGAAACAACACAAATGCCAACTGCCACACTTGTACCAACACTTGAACCAACGCTTGAACCAACTATTGCACCTACGGTAAGCCCAAATGTGGCACCTGCTCCACTTGTTACTCCTACGGTAATAATACTTGACGGCGTAACTATCAATGCTGTCAATAGTGTAATTAACGCCAAGGATAGTGTAGTGAATAATCCGAATGGCACTACTGCCACCGCTGCTCAAGCACCCACTCCACCAGTTATTCAACCAACTAAACCTACACCTAAACTTAACCCTACATTTAAACCTACACTTAAACCTATAGTAACTAACTAACTTATTCAAATTAGTTTAATTTCTTGATTTTTTACTAATTCAGTTAATTGTTGAATACCCACAGTTAATATACTAATCATTGCACCTAAATCTCGCCCATCTTCTTCAATTTCTTCTTGTTTAGGAATAGTTTTGCCTCCCAATATAATTTTTTTGCCATCTTTATCAAGTTTTATTTTTTGCATTTTTATTCTTTTCTGAGCGAATTTAGGTAAAGTACTATGATCTATCCCACCATTCCCATCATCTGAAATAAGAGCAATTTCAGCTAAAGCATCTCCAACATATAATGGTGTTCTGTCAGTGAAAGATAATGCTGAAATGTTGTTATCTGACCATATGTTACCATCTGCAACCACATCGCCAGTTGTAAATATGCTACCACTCGCCATTATCTGACCTACACCCATACCTCCATCATGATGTACATAAAAACCTGTACCTATTCTAAGTCCATCACTAGATAGTGTTGAACTGTCCGCTCCTATGCCTATTGTTACCTCTCCTATATTGTTAACTCTAAACCGACCATCGCCAGCCCAGAATGCCCAATCTGCATCACCGCCCATTCCTGTACTATTTGAAGAACCAGTTTTTTCGAGAGGCGTACCATTATAAATACAACTCCAACCCGTCTGACCCGCGTTACCAAGTGTCATGGTACCTATTCTGCCTCTGGTTGCTGTTAGAAATCCTGCGGGGTCTACACTAAACGTTCCACCTGCTAAAAACACTCCATTTTTATCAATCGTACCAATTATTGTATTAGCATCATTTCTTAACGTAATTACTCCATTGCCGTAAGTTGCACCGCCTAAAGTTAATGTCCCACCGATTATTTGATTAGCACTTATTTCTAATGCAGTTATAAAGCTAGCAACAATATGTCCGTCCATCGTGATAGCTGTGCCGTACGGTCCATTTACGCCAGTTGAACTATACCCGAACCCTCCTAAGTTCCATCTCCAAACATTAACTGCTGCCATTACGTCCGTGGTGTCCATAATGAGTATCTCGTAAGGCTTTCCATCTTCACCCTGACGTATTACTACATTACCACCATTTGAACCTGTTATAAGGCTTGTAGCGTTGTCTATTGCTTTTTGATAGTCTGAGGTAACTTGTACTATATCTTGTTTAATTCCTTGTATGGCATTGTTAAACGTTGTAGCTAAGTTAGGCTTAAAACTTCCTAGTTCAATTTTCTCAATCCTATTCGTTAGAATGTTTTTAGTAATCTTTATTACTTTTGCCTTAAGATTGATATTGAGTTTACTGTGCTTTATAGTCACCGTATCGCCCATGTAGACACGCTCTAATACTGCATAGTTCTTGTATTCCTCAGTCTTCGAAAGCTCAAGAAAATCAATTTTATAGTTAAATTGAGGAATGTCTATTTTATTATCTAACATGTATTTTGTTGCGGCGGTTCGTAGTGTTGCTTCATCTTCACAATCATTTAATTCGACAACTTTTATTTTCGGATGTGGAAAGTTATTTATATATGGGCTATCAATGTATTTTTCCGTGAGCAGTAGTCCATCTTTGCCGATTGGCATTAACCTAGTACATAAGCCGTCCATGTCGAGAGTTTCCTCTATACCTTGTATGTTCTTGCCATATGCAACTAAAACGCCCCTATCAAGCCCACGCGCGTTTAAAAGGCTAATGGTAAAGTTATCCCGAACGAGTTCACCACCCCATGTGGCAATTATCCCATCTTGTCCCATTATGGCATTGACAGGATTTGTGCGGACAAAATATTTGGTGTTACTACCTCCAACGTCACCCGAGCTCGTGAATGGATGTGCATATTGTGTGTGAGTTAAAATGTAATCAAGTGCACCGTAGCCGCTTAAAAATGTAGGGCGAACGTCCTCAAGAAAATTGTCTAAAAGGTCATAAAAAATATGCCGCGCATTTACTTTAATTGATGAAAGTGTTTTCTGCTTGTGATATATCCTATACAGCTGACCGTCTACCTTAATAATATTGCCTTCTAATAGGTAAGTCCATTTCGGAGGAATTTGGCTAATTCCCTGTTCGCCAACTTTATGTCTGCCTACTATCCTTGGAGGTGTTATAACTCCAACTCTACTTACGCTATCCAGTAGAGGATAGAGAATCTCACATTCAAATAATCCGTTTAGCTCCTCTGTTATAGTACATGAAATGCAATCATTCAAAACTACAATGCCATTGTGCGTAAAATCCGTTTCCTTGCTGTCATAAAGATTTATCATAATTTTCACCCCCCTGCAAATAAAATAGAGAAGTGGTTTCTCACCTCTCTTTTAGTGCGTTATTTTATCCTGTTGCGTCTTAAACTATTTATTGAGTTCTGTTACGTTGTTTCCGAAACTATCATCCGATACTTTAATATAACCCCATCTTTTACCTGCTTCAAGACTTGCGTCCCCGCCAACTACATCTGTTTTGCCATTTATTTTAGACCAAAACATATTGTTATAAAAGCTATATATTGTATCTCTGGCATCTCCATAACCGCCACCTTCTCTGTGGTTGGCATCTTGTACAAAAACCGCATTCTCATTGTCTGATTCAACCCATGAGTTTTTAATAATAAGTCTTTGATTTATTGCGCCGTTAGACTGTTGATTGTGGCAAGCAATTCCATTTACTACGCTATGAACTTCACAGCCATCAATTAATATCGTTTGATTATTTGACAAGCCCATACCAATTGAAACGTTGGTGTCACAATCTGTAATACAGTTATTAATACTTGTCAATCCATCTAAAATGGAGCCATCCATGTGGATTGCATATGGCCAAATTCCAGGGCTCCCATCTGTTGGAAAATCTGACGTCATAATCGCAGTTAGATTAAATAAATGATTTTGTGCGGATAAATTAAAAGGTGGTTGCCAATAATCACCAGAATCACAACGTACAATACATGTTCTTTTATTCCTTCCAACAACTGATATATGTTTTTCTCTTAAATCTACACTTTCTAGGTAAATTCCCGGACATAAATCTATGGTGAGAGGATTGTCAATATCATTGATGTAAGCATTTACTGCTGCCATAATGGTGTTATAATTACCACCACTTTTAGCAACCGTAACTACGTTTCGTGGCTTTGTTACAGCCCCTATAGCATCAATATTCTCTAATTGTTTTTTCATGACCGCGGTGATATAGTCAGGGGATATTACATTACCAAATGGTTCATAATCAGTAGATACACCGCCCAATTCCAATTGATTTAGCAGGGAAGCTTCTGGGCTTGTTGTAAACCTTATAAAAGCTGTGCCTGTGGGTGTTGTAAATGTCTTAGGACCCTCCAAAACGTTACCTGAAATAAATGTGTTAGAACTGTCATAGAAGCACACTCTAAACAAGTGTTCTTTGAGTGTATATTGGTTATTTGACAATACTGGGATATAATCACTTGTTGTATAACCAGTCCCTGTACCCACACCGCCCGAGTCCGTATATAAATACGTGTTATCTACGGCAGTTTCTTTGTTAAATAAATTTTTGCTTGGTATTCCAATAACAGGTATAAATGATAGTCCTGTACTCTGATATACTCCTCCTGCTGTCCATGTGCCATTCCAATAGTACCAGTTACCGTCTGCTGTAACTATATAAGTATATTTTTTACCATCTACAGTATTTGCGTTTGTATCAGCCTGTAAAATTGCTAATGTTGCAAAAGTGCCCTTAGGTGAGCCGCTTGCTAAACTTGCTATTTGCACAGCATTTGCTGTTACACCTGCGTCAAGGTTTCCTATTCCATTTTCAATTTTATTGAGTGCGTCATCGTCTAAATTTGTTACGTTGTCTGACCAATTCGTTTTTATATATGTCATTATAAGTGCCTCCAATTCGGTGTAATTTCAACCGATGTTACCGTGCCGCTCCAATTTATTGTATTTGTGCCAACCGCCAAAATGGGGAAATCGCCACTCATGTCATTGTTTTTTAAAACTGTACCCTTGTAGCAATCCATCAGCTCCGAATCAATCGTCACGTAATCGACTACATTTGTAAGGGTTATTGCTGTGCTGTTTATAGTCAAGTTTATTGTACCAGTGCCGTAAACTTTGACAATAGGCTTGCTAGTTGCTGTACCTGAATTAAATATGGCCCCTGAATGGGTAGGTTCGTATGCTGTTGCTACTGTGCCTAATTCAAGTTGTTGCAGCCCTAGATATGGTATAGATATAGCAAACCGTATATACTTAGCATTGCTCGGAGAGGTAACCGCACTTAACATATTTCCACTGCCACTAATATAAGCTTTATTTTCATCAAACCATACATATGGTGTATTATCCGGTAATTCAACACCCGAAAATATGTATTGCGTAGATGGTAGTACGGGTACGAATTCGCTCGTTGAAACAGTAGGGTGATATACCAATACACCAGTATTTACGTCAGGGTAGCAATAATCGGTAACTTTGCTTTTATCAAACATATTCTTCCCTATCACATCAATCGACCGTATAGCTGTGCCGTATTTGTATGGCTGGCAGTCAAACTGGATGATAAAGCTGTGAAATGTAGGTATAATCTTTGAAAAAGGTATCTTATTAATTATTGTCGCTTTATACTTTTTGTCGGGTTCATTGCTAAAAATTACGTCTCCGCAACCAGTAAGCCATGAGCAAACATCATCAATATTCCCATTATCAAGGCTACATTCGCAGGTCTTTACTGTCCCTTGATATGTGCCATCATCTTGCGTTAGGAATCCGTCACGCCCAGGGATTACTATTTTTTCTATGTTTGCAGGAGGGCGTTCGAAATCAGGGAGCTTGTTAACCATTATTTTTTTATCTAGTGAGCTGATACTTTTCCATATAAAATAAGGGTACATTTACGCACCTCCTAATTGTTTTTGCTTCACATAAAATGATAATTCTTCTGCTAAAGTCTGTATATCCATGCCATTGTTTATTACAACTTTATCTGTATGCAATATGCTTCCGTAATTAGTTGTATTTGTTGAGCTTCCCATACTACCCATGCCAGCCATAGCAGGAGTTAAGTTCATTCCAATACTTACATCAGAGGATAGCCCCTTGACCGCATTTGCAACTAAATATTTGCTATTTTCAATACCTTTTGCTAGCCCACTCATAAAATCAGGCATCCACTTTTCGTAGTCTGTGAGAGGTCCGACGTCTGGCGTACTAAAATGTAAATACCCTCTTATAGTGTCACCTACACCGCTTACTGCCTTGCCTATGCCACCTATCATACTTTTTATTCCGTTAATCAATCCTTGTATGAAGTCCTTACCCCATTGTAAAGCTTGCCCAGGTAAACCTGTGATAAAGCTTATCGCCGCAGCGAAGCCACCTCGAACAACATCGTTTATTGTGCTCATCACTAAAACTATTCCGTTTTTTAAGCCGTTAAATGCATTAACACCCAAGTTGTATAAGTTGTCTGGAAGATTCCTAAAAAAGTCAAGTACAGCGTTAAAGGTGTTCATAAATCTATCTACCATTATTGTCACGATATCGATGACGGCAGTTTTTAAGCTATTCCACGCATTCGTAGCACTTGTGGATATGCTCGTCCATAGCCCAACAAAGAAATCCTTTAGCCCATTCCATACCGTTGTTGCAACGATTACGATGCCATCCCAAACTTGCGTAAGAGTAGTAGTAATTAAATCAAGAGCACGTGTGAATATTAGCTTTATATTATCCCAAATATCGCTGAAATAAGTTCTCAAACTATCAAATATATTAAGTGCATCCTCTTTTAATTTAGTAAAGTTTCCAGTTACTAAATCTATAATCAAGAGAATTGCTCCCAGAAAAATATTTTTAATGATTTCCCATACACCAATAAATATTCTTTCGAGTGCAAGAAATATGACGTATACATCGTTTATCTGTTTTGAAAATGTAGTTGCCACAAAGGTCACTATCGAATTTATGATATTGACAAAAAATTGTCCTATTCCATTCCAAACATTTTGAATAGTATTTGTAATTCCTGCCCAAAGATTAACAAAGAAAGTGCCTATGCCGTTCCATGTATTAGTTACAGTAGCTGTTATACTATTCCATGTATTTGCAAAGAATGTTGCTACGCTATTAAATACATTAGTTGCAGTAGTCGCTATACTATTCCAAATTGATGATAAAAAAGCGCTGATAGTATCCCAGTTTTTATATAAAAGTACTCCTATCGCTATTAATGCACCAATCGCCAAAACAACTAACCCGATCGGGCTCATTAGAAATCCCACTGCCGTAACTATGGCACCAATTACAGTAACTATCGGTCCGATTGCTAATAAAAATGCCCCAATGCCTAATATGATTTTTTGAGTAGTGGGGTCTAACGTTGTAAATTTTATTATTAAATCGGCTATCATCTGAGCAAATCGCCCAATAGCGGGCACAATCTGGTCTTGAACAATCGGTATTAATTTTTCAAAAGTTGGCATTAATTCAGCTGCCACTTTACCAACCGCACCAGTTATAGATAATTTCATTGCTGCCATGCTATCGCTAAATTTATCCATTGCAAGCACGTTTTCGTTACTCATTACCGCACCATTTTTATGAGCTTCTGCGGTCAAATTTGCGATTTCGTCAGCGCCTGTTTTAATAAGCGGGTTAAGTGCCATTGCCGATTTTCCAAATAATTTCAAAGCCATTGCGTTTCTTTCAGTTGGATTAGTCATTTTGCCAAGAGCCGCAATTGTTTCAGTGAATACTACGTTACTATCTCGTAATTGTCCGTTTAGAGGATCTACTGCATCTATCCCTAATTCTTTAAATATTGCTACTTGTGCCTTTGTGCCAATTTGAGCTGCTGCCATTGCTTTAGTTAAAAATTTCTGTGCCCCTGTCATTGTGTCAAGTTCAACATCGACCTTTGAGCCGATGTACGTTAATTCTTGTAATCTTTCAGCGGTTAGCCCTGTAACGTCAGACATTTGCTGTAGTGCGTCCGCTCCATCTGTCGCCTTTACCACCATAGCGGCAAAACCAGCCCCTACCGCTAATATGGGGACAGTTAAGCCCATTGTCATACTTTTACCAGCGCTGCTTATTCCCGCTCCTGCTGTTTTCATTTTAGTACCAATAGCAGCAATTTCGCTTAGTACAACGTTGCTTTTTCCCGCTTGGGTTTCTAATCCCTTTAAACTTTGTTCTGTTTTAACTACTTCACGCTCTAAGGCTCTATATTGTTCTTCACTGATACTGCCCTTTTTGAACTGTTCTTGTGCTTGTGCTTCAGCAAGTTTCAATGTGTCAAGTTTACCCTTAGTGGTAGATACACTCTCGGCTAGTAGCTTCTGCTTCTGATTGAGAAGATCGACGTTTGTCGGATCCAATTTTAAAAGTTTATTTACCTGCGTTAATTCGCTTTGGAGGTCGCGGCTTGTCTTATTTACGCCTTGGAGAGCTTTGTCGAGTGGTCCAGTATTTCCACCGATCTCAACTGTAATGCCCTTAATTGTCCCTGCCATAATGTACCTCCTTCCTATAAAAATAAAAACACCCTAAGGTGTTACTTTGCCAAATTTTTTTCTGAGCCGTTTCCTATCAGGAGAAGTCTGCTGTAATATCCAGCACTTGTCCAAATACTCATTGCCTTCTGTCGTCTGCATACGGTTGTATACGACTGCATCACGCAGTAGTAGCCAAAATGCAAATGTTTCTAAATCTTCTACTCTGTCAAAATCGTATCCAGTATATTCACAAACAACCTTTTCTTCGATTGTATTAACTTCATAATTGTGTCCCTTCCTGTTGTCATCAGGGTAGGAAGGGATTAAGAGTTTTTTGAGGACTTTTCCTTGCTAAGCCACTCAAAGTATGCGGTTAATATCTCATTTAACTGGTCTAAGTCTAGCTCGTCAATAACTTCGTTTGCCACTGTATAGCCGGACTTATTTTTATTTAAAATCATGCCCACCGCTTCGGCTAAATCATTCATAGTTTCTTCGCTTCTTGCCTTCGATAAACCCATAATTTTCTTTAACGTTTTAATTTTTGGCGGCTCGACTTCTAGTGTTAAATCGCCTATTTTAATATCAAAATATCTCTTGTTTACAACTGAAATATCAAACATTGTTATTCCTTTCAGGGCGGTAAATCCCGCCCAATTAATTTTAAACCGTTGGAATATCTTCTTCGTAAATGATTTTCGTCCCTTCGCTGTCAAGAGGCATTGCTATAAATTCGGCATCTACTATGGTTTCTTTATCCTTTACAAACGCAAAACTGAATCCTGCTTGATTGTTTCCCACTATTGTCACTCGAATGTTTCCGTCTATCGCATCGGTATGAACAAATCGAATTACATACTGTTTCCCGTCCTGATTATTTATGCCGCCGATTTTTACAGTTCTTTTGCCTAATGCTTCAGCTACTCTTGCAGTAGCACAAAGTTTTGCAAGTGTGTTACCGTTCCACGTCATAATGCCGCTTTTTAGAGTTGCCACTTCTTCTGTCAAAATTGTTTTACTGGCAAGCCCTAAATCATCTTTAGCTTCGTAAAATGTTGGCTTATATTCAAGTGTTGCTCCGCCTTGAATTAGACCTAACAAATTAGTTTCAACTTCTAACAATAAATCCGTTGGGATTACTTCACCAACAAATTCATCTACGTATAATTTTCCACTGCCTAAAACTATTTTTTCATCTGCTGTTGCCATATTATTTCCTCCTAAAATTTATTTTTTGCATTAAAAAAGCACCCTATTATGGGTGCTAACATTTTTTAATGTGGGTAAGGATTTACACCTTACATAAATACATTTGTGAGAACGCTGTTGCCAAGTAGCTACTTTTACGTAGTATTCTTATTTCTCCTGTAAGCGTCTACTTATTCCGCCACCACATTTAGTTCTAAAATTTTTCTGTTATCTTAATAGTATAAATTACCTGATATAAAGCCTCCGATTCTATGTATGTTTCGGTAACGTCATACTCGGAATTTATACCGTTCAATACTGCTTCGAGCTTCTGCTCTGCGGCCAAATCTTTCTTAGTTGTGTAAAGCTCAACTTGATAAAACTTAAATTTTCCATGTACTTTATAATCTGAAAAAATATTATTGTCAAACGCTCTCAAGTAAACGATATAGGGCGGTGTTGGTGCTGTTGTAAAATGATGATATGATACTGGGTATAAAGTTGTTTTTAACAATGTGAATAATTCAGCTTGTGTCATTTTTGCACCGCCTTTTCTATACGTGTAACTAAATCTGTTTTAGCCTTTTCCTCATTCGGACTTATGTGCGGTCTACCTTCTACCCTGCCGCCGTTTACTTTAGCGTGACCAAATTCGAGCAAATGGGTTAGTTGGTAGTCTGTAGCGTTGTATGTTGTTATCCGGATATTGTTTTTATCCTCAAATGCAACTTTAGCCCTCCAACCTTTTTTATACCCACCACCATAAGCGCCTGCGCGCACTGGACTATCACGCTTGATATTGTCGGTCACTTCCTTACTGACATCCTTGCAAGCCTGTTTGACTTCATCAGCTACCTCCGCGGTATACTGGGATAATTCAGCCATGAGTGAAGCAGTTAGATCCTCAACTTGTGCCATGGCTATACACCTGCTTTTGTTGTGAGGTAAAGCTCAATGCGTTCATCATTTCGCAAGTATGTACGATAAATTGAGTATCGCTTTTCGTTGTACTCAGCAACTGTCTCGTCTGAATAATCAAACCAGCACATTGTTATTTTAAGTTGCGGTTTTAGCCCAGATAGGAAAACTTGGAGATATTCTGTTTGGGATATGCTCTCTATTGTGCAATAAACTTCTTTGAGCGTTTCCTGCTCAATCGGATTGCCAATTTCATCCTCAACTGCGACTATACTGATAAGATTAATTATACCGTCACGCATTATATCACCACCAAATTATAATCGCCTGCTACTGCTAACGAACATTTGAGTAAATCATAAGATTTTTGGTATTTCTCGCTGTCTGGATTGCTGCCAAAATTAGCCTTTGCATAAAGGACAACCGCCCTCTGAATTAGAGGGTCAGTTTCCAGTATAATATTAACGCCTGCAAGTCTTAAATCTATCTTGCAAGCGTCAATGATTGGCGTAATTTCAGTATCAAATGCGGATGATTTAATTCTCAATGAAACTTTGATATCGTCTAAAAGAGCCATCTAATCACTTCCTTTTGGTTGTGCTTTTTTCTTTTATAGGCTTAGCAGAGGGCGTTATTACACCCTCGATTAAACCTCTGTTTACAAGACTTTTTACACGGCTTTCATCGTCTGAAATAAAGTCATCCCCTATTTTATAAACGTGTTTCATATTATTAATGTCGTGAAATTCTTTTAAAATTTTCATTAGCCTGCAACGACATCTTGAATAAGAGCAAACGCCTTAGTATCCATAACTCCACCGTCAACAATTCCATAAGCAACATAGTCGGTTTCTCTTAATTTTGCATGATCTTCTGTAACAATTGAAAGAGGCTCATTGACATTAAATATCAAACCTTTGCCTGCATTACCTATAAGGATGTTCATCCCTGTTATTCCTGCATCCGCTTCAACTACCATTCCGAACATTCTGCCTACGCCGCCAGAAGTTACGTCAGGGATAAATAAAGGTCTGCCTGTTCCATCTAGTAAATTAGAAAGCTGTCCCCATATAGTAGCGTTCTTTGCGTATATTTTACATCCTGCCAAATATGAAGAGCCTATCTTCCCGATAGCTGCTGTAATTTTTGCATATGTCAAAGGTACTGGTACGACATTGTCAGGATCATAAGTTATAACTTGTGGTGTCCCGCCCTCTGCAATTAATGCTGTTTCAACGCCTTCTGGTTGTGGAGGTGTCGCACCAGCCCCGGCTCCACTTGCAGCCGCAACTCCTAAAGCAACTCCGCATCTTTCGCCAAGCTCAAGGATGATATAAGGGATAAATTCTGACATTGCCATAGCTTTAAGCTTCCAAGATACTGTTACAGACTTTGAAAGTTCGCAACCATCAAGTACTAATTCACCAAATGTATTTGATTCGTCTGCTGTAGGTGTTTCTTCTGCGTACCATGCTGCATCTCCTGCTGTTATTGCTGTATGCTTTTTAATTGACATTTTACCAGTTATAGCAAATTTTCTAGCGTCTGCATAAAGAGGATACATTTCCTCTGCAACTTTGAAAATCCCTGCTGCAACCGTAGTAGGAATTAATATTGCAGTATTGCCCGTATCGTGTGTGTATTCGTTGTTAAATGCTGAATTTACTTTGTTGAATATTTCTTGCTCACTGCCTTCTAACTTTCTACCTTGCATGAAGTTCGCCCATGCGCTAACATAAACTTCCTTCTCGTCTAATACTTTATTTTCGATAATAGTAGCCAATACTTTGCCCCCTTCAATTTTGACATTCTTATTTTGAATGTCAGTTATTTTTGTGTTGTCCTGCATAGCGTTTAAATTTGCCTGTGCTAAACAAGCCACTTCAAACTTGCCGTCTAATGCTTCAACTTCTTTTGTTTTTGCTTCAAAATCTTCCATCTTACCATCGTTAAGTAAAACCTGAGCTTCATCCATCAAGATTTTTCTGTCTTCTAAATATTTTGTTTTCATTTTTTACATCTCTCCCTTTAAATTTAATAGTTTTAATCGTGCTTGTGCTTTTTGTATAAAAATATCCGTCTCATCTCTGAGCGGATTATTTATAGTGTTTCTAATTTTGTCTATTACCGACCTTGGCAACATATTTGAGTTATAGCTCGCAACCAGTTGGACGCTTTCAAACATTACGCTGTCAATTAGCTTCATATCAACTGCTTGCTGTGCTGTCAGCCATGTTTCTTTATCCATCATCGCTAGAGCATCTTTTTCACTCATTCCTGCTTTGGATATATATGCCCCTGCCATTGCTTTATTTGCTTGTTGGAGTATCTCTGACATTTTATCCATATCGTGATAATCTCCAATTGTTAAAGCACTGACATTGTGTACCATTACCATCGCAGTCGGGGAAATATCGCTCTTACCTGCCATTGCTATAACACTTGCAGCACTTGCAGCTAAACCTACAACATGGATATTTGTTTCGCCTTTGTATGCTTTTAATGCAAAATATATCTCGCTTCCTGCAAAAATGTCACCACCACCTGAATTTATGTATACATCTATCGGTTGACCGTTTGCTTTTTCGAGTGCTGTATTAATATCATTTGGAGTTGTGTTTTCTATCCCAAACCAATCATAAATTGCTTTGTCGTCATTTGGGATTATCGTTCCCTTAACATCAATTCTCAATTATTACCACCTCCCTTCACACTGTCTAAATTATTCATCAATGTTTTAATTTGATTAACGACTGCTGTATCTAGGCGGCGTATAGGTTTGTCGCCCCCTTCTATTGGAGCAAGTGACATTGTTTCTCTCCACTCATTCGGTGTCATAGCACCACGGTCAACAAGTGCTACCAATGCAAGTTTTGTTGTTAAACTAGCGCACTGTAAGTTGCTTGCTTCAAAGTAAATTTTGTTTCCAAATCCACGTTCACGCCTTGAAAATATCTTTACTGTGTATTGTCCTGTTAATTGTATTGAGTCTGGCTCAATTTCTGCCTCGTAATAAGAGTTCCATTTATCCTCTGTATATTTACTTTGTACGATATCATCGTTTGTATTCAAGAAAGAATAAATGCGTTGCGTTGTTCTATCTAAAATCATAGCGTTTGGCACGTAGTCTTTAGGCTCTATTCTTTCAACTGTTGCTTTGCCATCGACCGCCGCAACTCCCATGCTAGTACTATCAATCGATAGATAATTATTAACAAACTTTGTTGCCTCGACTTTTAGATCTTCGGGTCTCATCGCAGTAACAAATTTTAGCAACCATTTTATTACGCCGCTATTTTTAACCGCATTTACAATACCCTGATCGGTCGTAGTGATAATTTCCATCAACGAGGTCAACGCAGGTGCAGGACTTTCTCCAAATATGTCGTTATCGTTAAAATCATGGCGCAAATGGATTATGTCCGAATATGGGAATACGGATTGCTTACCATTTCTAAAATAAAACTTTAAAAATAGATTAGCCTGGCTATCATATATTGCTTCAACTGTTGTTGCAGGAATGGGATATATCTCAGCAGGATAGCCGAACTCATCTCGCATTATAACCGCAAAAGCATTGTTGTTAAGTTTTAGCTGTGTAGCTAGTTTCTCTTGCATGACTTGACCTGTCATATATGGGTTAGGCTCTTCTAAAAGAAACCTTAAATATGGCTCTGGATTAACTTTAATTCCTGTCGCGTCTGTCCTTATGTGTTTTGCTACTAACTTTCCAACGGCTTTTGCATAAGGTCTTATACATGCGCGGACAATATCGCTTTGAAATAATATTCCATTCCACATGTAAAACCCATTAGCTTGTTGTGTAACCATTTCATACCGTGTCGATTGTGGCGTTTTATTAAAAAATCTTTGAAATAAATTCAATTTCTCACCTCCTTCAAATTCTGCTTAAATATTCTTCATATTTGAGCTGTAATATTACATACGCATCAAGTAACGCTGCCAGGCCATCTACACGCTTACGTTGATTCTTAGTCTTACATGGCTGTATATTTTGGTTCTTATCAGTTTCAATAGCTGTATTAAAAAGGCACACTTTGTCTATCGGGTTATCGTTATACACTACCCTTTTAGCTTCTAAATCTTTACCCAACTGTTGCATTGGTAGAGATAATGTTTTCTTTCCTTGAATAACAGGTATCATAGCTTCTTTTCCAAAGTAGTCACTCATATCATCAACCCAATATTTAGCACTCCAAGCATCATAACCAACATAAACTAAATAAATATCATATTCTTCTTGAATTTCTCTAAACCAAGCTGTAACATCTTTGTAATTTATGGTATTACCCTCGCAAGTTCTGAGCAAGCCTCTATCTCTCCAAGTCGTATAAGGTGTCTTGTCCTCTTTTGTACGTTGTTCGATTAAATCCTCGGGTAACCAATACATTTGTAAAACATAAATCTTTTTATCATTTGGTACCATAAAAATAACCTTCGCCGCTGTCAGATCAGTTGTTTTTGATAAATCGCAACCGCCTATACCGTAACGAGGTTTTAATAAATTAACATCAAATTTTTCTGTATTGTTTAATTGCTCAAAAGTAAGCCATGCTTCACTTGATGTTTCCCTTATGTTGAATTCTTTACATAAAAGATTTTTTACTAAGCTGGGATTAGACTTTGCTCTCTCAACTTTTGATTTTAATTGTGCAAGGTTTTTTATTGTTCCAAGTCCCGGATTTGCTTTCTTCCAGCACTTTTCATTTTTCCATTCTTTACGATTATCCAACTCATAAATAAAAGCTATGAAGTGTTCATCATGATAACCGCTTTCATCAAAATATCCATTTATTACTTTTTCTGATTCGTCATACTTTTCGTCAAATATATCTTCTCGTACAGTTCCCGCAGTCGATGTAATAAAAGTAAGTGGTTGTTCTCTTGCGGTTGTACCATCGTACATAATGTCAAATAAAGCTTTACCATTTTTCCAAGAATGAATCTCATCCATTAGTACACAAGATACATTCAATCCATCGAGTGTGTCACTTTCGCTTGCCAAGGGTTTAAATACACCATCATTAAAATCAGACCTTAATTCTGCAACTAATGTCTTTATTCTTTTTCTCAGTGAGGGTGACTTCCTTACCATACTTTTGGCTTCAAGCCAAATAATTTTAGCCTGGTCACGCTTTGAAGCTACGGCATAAACTTCTGGGCCATTTTCTAAATCACCAACTTGCATATATAGACCAACACAACTTGCTAATAGGGACTTACCATTCTTTTTACCGACAATCAGTATTGCTTGATTGTATTTCCTGATACCGTTAATATCTATAAATCCAAATATTGTTGCAAGCATAGCCTTTTCCCATAATTCTAATATTACGGGTTGCCCGCCAAGTTTTCCTTTACTGTGTCTGCAAAAGTTTTCTATAAACTCTATAACATGGTTAGCTCTTGCTGGGGAATAAAAAAACTCACTGTTATTATCAGTGAGATCATAAACTATCTTTTTATATGTCTTGTGTATTTTAACTGGGACAACCTCTTTACTATTTACAATGTCATTCCAATACTCAAGAATGGGATTGTAATCAGCAGGGTACTTAATCATTTCTATCTCCCACAAATTCATCGAATCCATCACTTTTATCTGATGTATCTTTTGGCAATAATTCTGTTAATTGTTTCAGAATCTGCATATGATTTTTTATCATCGTGTTGTAAACTTCAACTGCTGCGGATTTTTTTATCCCAAATTGATTTTCGCCGTTCTGATACTTTTCGGTAGCACCATTGATGTTTATTTCTTCTTGCAGATCTTCAAGTGTTATTATCATAAATGCGGCATTTTCTATCAATGATACTGTTGTTTTCTTCTTTTTATCGTCAATATCTTTAAATAGATTATTTAGTTTAGTTGTCTCGTTGTTAATCCGTTTATGTTTGGCTAATTTTTCGCTCATGTCTGTATCCCCTTTTGCTACACCCCTCATGCGACTATCTGTGTGTATAATGATAGA
>Ga0209539_1000220_pt1 | contig 35360 bp, 26 predicted proteins | sample BarGraNGADG00312_2_FD_184499 | JGI IMG/M metagenome (GOLD analysis project Ga0209539, IMG submission 184499) | Arctic peat soil microbial communities from Barrow, Alaska - Barrow Graham LP Ref core NGADG0011-312 (SPAdes) (version 2) | ecosystem: Environmental > Terrestrial > Soil > Wetlands >...
CGTGAAGGCGACCATGTCCACGAAACCCAGCGCCCGCGGCAGCGGGAGCACGTCGTGGTCGGGCTCCTGGGTGCGCTGGGCGATCTCGCTGTCGATCCGTTCGGCGAGCGCCACCACCCGCCGGCGCCACGTGTACTCCACCTGGTCGAGCCCGAAATCGGCGGACCGCACTATCGAGTTCAGCACCACGATGCGCGCGGCAATGTCGTCGAGGCCCCAGCGGCGCTCGTGGTAGTCCACGGCGGCCTCGATCTGCCACATCGCGAGCTGGTCCACCGTGAAGCTCTGCGCGCGGAGCAGCGAGAGGAAGGTCTGCTCGTCGATTCGCTCGGCCGCCAGCATCTCCGTCCACTCGCGCAGCGACCGGACGTCCGCCGCGTTGAAGTTCTCCACGTCGTCCGGCACCTCGGGGAATCCCATGCCCCGCCAGAACTTCCGGGCCATCTCCACGGTGGTGCCGGCCCGTTCGGCGAGCTCGATCATGGTCAGGTCCGGCGGACTCCCGAGGAGCTTCCTGCGGATCTCGTCGATGGACGAGGAGTGCGCGGGCCGCCCGTGGCGCCGGTCCCTGACGATGCGGACACGCCGGGTCGGCTGGTTCGACGGCGGCGCGCCCACCCTGCCACGGCCGCGTTCGCGCCCGGCCGGAGGGGCCGCGGGGGCGGTCAGTGGCACGGCGACGGGGGCGGTCGCCGGCGGGGCAGCGACGACGTCGCCGGCAACGGGTTCGACACGCGCGGGCTCGGGATACCCGGCCGGCACCGCGGGCTCGGGGCTCGCGGATCCACCGGCCACCCGGCCCGTTCTTTGGCTCACTCGGCCAAGCCTAGCGTCCGCTGTGGCGCACGACACACCCAACGGCGGTGAGTTGCCATTCACCGCACGCGGTGCACGTCCCCCACGTCCACCACCCGCACCGCCCCGTCCTCCCCCTCGACCAGGAGAGCGCCGTCGGTGTCGATGGCCCGCGCCACCCCGGCGACGACGCCGCCGCCCGGCCGTTCCACTCGCACCCGCTCGCCCAGGGTGACGCAGGCGCCGGCATACTCGGCCCGCACGGCGGCGGGGTCCGCCCGCCAGTCCTCGAGGACCTGATCGAGGGACTCGCCCAGCGCCACCAGGACGTCGGCGGGTGCGGGCGCGGCGGCGTCGCCCATCACCGAGGCGAGGGAGGCGGCCCACGGCACCGGCAGTTCGGCGCCGGCCTGGCGGCAGTTGACGCCGATCCCCGCGACCACACGGCCGGACGGGTGCAACTCGCAGAGGATCCCGCCCACCTTCCTGCCCCAGCCCCACGCCGGGTCCGGCGACGTTTCAGCCGTGACGAGGTCATTCGGCCACTTCAGCCCCACCGGCACCCACGCGGCGAGCGCACGGCGCATGGCCAGTCCCACGAGGAGGGGCACCCAGGACGGCGGCAGCGCCTCCCGGGGGTCCAGCACGACCGAGCAGGTCAGGGCGCCGGCGGCGGGGGTGACCCACTCGCGTCCCACGCGCCCCCGCCCCGCCGTCTGGCGGCGCGCCACGAGGACCGACAAGTCGGGCCACCGCGCGGGCGCCAGGCCCAGCTCGGCCATGAGGTCCGCGTTCGTGGACCGCGTCGTGCCCACCTCGACCACCCTGGAGAAACCCACGGGACACCTCCCACCACTCGTGACCACTTGAGCACCATTGTGCAGGAGCAACAACCCCGGCGACCCAAACACGGCCGAATTGTGCAGGGGTCAGTGGCGAGCACACAACTAGTCTGGGAACGTGAGTTCATCGGACACGTCCACGCCCGCCCGCCTCGCCGAGCTTTCCAGCCGCCAGCAGGAGCTGGACCGGCTCGCGGAGGTCGCGCACCGGAAACAGCTCGCCCGCGGCAAGGGATCCGCGCGCGGGCGAGTTGAGGCACTCCTCGACGAGGGCAGCTTCGTGGAGCTGGACGCCATGGCCACCCACCGGTCCACCAACTTCGGTATGGCGGCGAAGGTGGTGCTGGGCGACGGCGTCGTCACCGGCTACGGCACCATCGACGGTCGCCAGGTCTGCATCTACTCACAGGACTTCTCCGTGTTCGGCGGCTCCCTCGGAGAGGTGCACGGGCAGAAGATCACCAAGGTGATGGACCTGGCGCTACGCACCGGCGTCCCGATCGTCGGGATCTCCGACGGCGGCGGAGCGCGCATCCAGGAGGGCGTGGCGGCCCTCACGCAGTTCGCGGAGATCTTCCGGCGCAATGTGGCGGCGTCGGGCGTGATCCCGCAGATCTCGCTCATCATGGGCCCGAGCGCCGGGGGCGCCGTCTACTCGCCCGCCCTCACGGACTTCATCGTCATGGTGGAGGGCACCTCCAACATGTTCATCACCGGCCCGGACGTCATCAAGACGGTCACCGGCGAGGACGTGGGCTTCGAGGAGCTCGGGGGCGCCACTACGCACAACGTGCGCTCCGGCGTCGCCCACTACCAGGCCGCGGACGAGGACGATGCGTTCGAGTACGTGCGCTCGCTCCTGTCCTACCTGCCCGCCAACAACCTCGCCGACCCGCCGGTGTGGCCCGTGGACGAGCCCCTCGAGGTGACGGACGAGGACATGGAGCTCAACGCGCTCGTCCCGGACTCGGACACCCAGCCCTACGACATGCACGTGCTGATCGAGCACGTCCTCGACGACGGCGACATGCTCGAGGTCCAGTCCGGCTACGCCACCAACATGATCACCGCCTTCGGAACGGTGGAGGGCCGCCCGGTGGGCGTCGTCGCCAACCAGCCACTGTCGATGGCCGGGACGCTGGACATCGCCGCCGCCGAGAAGGCCGCGCGGTTCGTGCGCACCTGCGACGCCTTCAACCTCCCCGTGATCACCTTCGTGGACGTGCCCGGGTTCCTGCCGGGGACGGACCAGGAGTGGAACGGCATCATCCGGCGTGGGGCGAAACTCATCTACGCGTACGCCGAGGCCACGGTCCCGCTGGTCACCATCATCACCCGCAAGGCCTACGGCGGCGCCTACATCGTGATGGGGTCGAAGCAGCTCGGCGCGGACGTCAACCTCGCGTGGCCCACCGCCCAGATCGCGGTGATGGGCTCGGGTGGCGCCGTCGGGATCCTGCACCGCTCGACCCTCGCGGCCGTCGCGAAGCGGGGCGGCGACGTCGAGGCCGAGCGCACCCGCCTCACCCAGGAATACGAGGACGCGCTCGTCAACCCGTGGGACGCCGCGTCGCGCGGCTACGTGGATGCCGTGATCGAGCCGGCCACCACCCGAGTCCAGGTGGCCCGTGCCCTGCGGGCGCTGCGGACGAAGCGGGCGTCGCTGCCCGCCAAGAAGCACGGGAACATCCCGCTGTGACCGCACCCGCCGCTCCCGAGCCGGGTGTCACCGGAGTCCCGGTCGCCGACGACGCCGCCCCCGCGTTCGCCCTCCCGTTCCCGGGCGTCGAGATCGTGGCCGGCGCGCCGGACGAACACGAGCTCGCGGCCCTCGTGGCCGTGGGCATCGCCGCCCAGGCGGCGGCAGCGGCGTCCTCGCCACGCGAATTGCCACCGACCGAGTGGGTGCGGCGTGCGCGCACGGGGGGCTGTCGAGCGGCCGATCGCCGGATCCCCGGAACGCAATCGAACGAGTGGCGCTGGTCGCTGCACCCGTGACCCAACGGGGCACACGGCCGGGGCTTCTCGGGCACACGGCCGGGGCTTCTCGGGCACGCGGCGCGGCCGGTGCGGCTTTGATACGGTCGGAGGGTGACCACACAGCGCCCCTCCAGCCCCATCGACACCCTCGCCGACTCGTTCGTCCTCGCCGCGGCAGCCCTCGACCCGATCAGCGCGACCGGCATGGGCATCCCGGGGTACGACGACCGGATGCCGGACTACTCCCCCGCGGGCGCGGACGCGCGAGCGAACCTCCAGCGCACGCTGCTGGCGGACCTGGAGGGTCTCGAGCCGGTTGACGACGTCGACGCCGTCACCAAGGCCGCGATCCAGGAGCGCCACGGGCTGTATCTCGAGCTGCACGACGCCGGGGAGAACCTCCGGGACCTGAACGTCATCGCTTCGCCGGCGCAGGAGATGCGCGACGTCTTCGACCTGATGCCGGACCAGACCACCGGCGATTGGGAGACCATCGCGGCACGGCTGAGTGCCCTCCCGGCGGCGATGGAGGGCTACATGGCCGCGCTGCGGGAAGGGAAGGCACGCGGAGAGTTGCCGGCCCTGCGCCAGGTGGAGGCGGTCATCAAGCAGTCGGACGAGCTCGCGGACTCGGACACGTCCTTCTTCACCAGTCTCGTGGCAGGTGCGCGCCCGGACGACCGCGAGCCAGCCGGCGAGCTCGCCGCCGCGCTCGCGCAGGGCGGGCGCGACGCCCGCCAGGCGTATGCGGACCTGGCCGAGTTCCTGGGGACGGAACTCGCCCCCGACGCCCCCGAGGAGGACGGCGTGGGGCGCGAGCGGTACCAGCGCTTCTCCCGCGTATTCCTGGGCGCGACCGTCGACCTCGACGAGACCTACGAGTGGGGGCTCGAGGAGCTCGCGCGGATCGTGGTGGAGCAGGACGCGGTCGCGGCGCAGCTGTACGGGCCTGGCACCACCCCGGAGGACGCGATGGCGCGCCTCGACAAGGATCCGGCGCGCATCCTCCACGGCACCGACGAGCTGCAGAAGTGGATGCAGGCCACCGCGGACGAGGCGATCGCGAGCCTCGATGACGTCCACTTCGACATCCCCGAGCCGGTGGAGGTGCTGGAGTGCTGCATCGCCCCGACCCACACCGGCGGCATCTACTACACCGGCCCCACAGCGGACTTCTCACGCCCCGGGCGCATGTGGTGGTCCGTTCCCGAGGGCGTGACCGACTTCGGCACCTGGCGCGAGAAGACCACCGTGTACCACGAAGGCGTCCCGGGCCACCACCTCCAGATCGCCCAGACGATCTATCGCTCCGGGTTGCTGAACACGTGGCGCCGCCTGTTCTCGTGGGTCTCCGGGCACGGTGAGGGCTGGGCGCTCTACGCCGAGCGCCTCATGGACGACCTCGGGTACCTCTCCGACCCCGGCGACCGCATGGGCATGCTCGACGGGCAGCGCCTGCGCGCCGCCCGCGTGGTGCTCGACATCGGGGTACACCTGGGCAAGCCCGCACCCGAGTCGCTCGGGGGCGGAACCTGGGACGCCGCGAAGGCGTGGACGTTCCTGAAGGGCAACGCGAACATGGCGGAGGGCTTCCTACGTTTCGAGTTGGACCGGTACCTCGGCTGGCCGGGGCAGGCACCCGCCTACAAGGTGGGCCAGCGACTGTGGGAGCAGATCCGGGACGAGGCCAGGGCAGCCGCGGAGGCGCGTGGCGAGCAGTTCGACCTCAAGGAGTTCCACCGCCGGGCGCTCGACGTCGGGTCCGTGGGCCTGGACACGCTGCGGGGCGCGCTGCGGGCCTGACGCGGTCTCGCCCCAACGGCCGCCCGCGGGCCGATGCACTAGCATCGACGCGTGCCACTCACGCTCCTGCTCGCCTCCACCTCGCCCGCCAGGCTCTCGACGCTCCGGTCGGCGGGCATCGAGCCCCTGGTGGCCATCGCCGACGTCGACGAGGACACCCTCCTCGCGGCAATCCTCGATTCGGGCAATCCATCCTCCCCGCGGGACCAGGTGCTCGCCCTCGCGCGGGCGAAGGCCGACGACGTCGCGCGCCGACTCGTCGCAGCGGCGGCCCGGACACCGGACCTCGTGCTGGGCTGCGACTCCATGCTGGAGATCGACGGCATTGTCGTCGGGAAGCCCGGCACCCCGGAGGTGGCCGTGGAGCGGTGGCAGCAGATGCGGGGACGTGGCGGCCAGCTGCACACCGGGCACTGGCTGGTGGACCTGCGCGGTGCGGTCGCGGGCGCCGGCTTCACCGAGCTCGGCAGGACCTCCACCACGGCCGTCCACTTTGCCGACCTCACCGATGAGGAGATCGCCGCGTACGTCGCCACGGGCGAGCCCCTGAAAGTGGCGGGGGGCTTCACCGTCGACGGACTCGGTGGCCCCTACATCACGGCGATCGCGGGCGACCACCACGGCGTCGTCGGGCTGTCGCTGCCCCTGCTGCGCGAATTGCTGGCCGCGGTGGGCGTCCCGATCCACCAGCTCTGGTCCACGACGGTGGACTCGTGACCCCGGTTGTGGCGAACGTCCAACACGCCACGCCAGCCCCTGAGTGATTCCACCAACCACGCGGCCGCCGCTGGTTCGATACTGTAGGAAGCCGACCACGGGAATGCGGTGCCGATCCAGGCACAGGGTGGAGGAATCACAGTGACTGGCGCGATCCGCAAGGTCCTGATCGCCAACCGCGGCGAGATCGCGGTGCGTGTCATCCGCACGTGCCGGGACATGGGCATCGAGTCGGTGGCGGTGTACGCCGAGCCGGACCGCTCCTCCCTCCACGCCGCCCTCGCCGACGAGGCGTACGCCCTGGGTGGCGCGACAGCCGCGGACTCCTACCTGATGGGCGCGAAGATCATCGACGTGGCGACACGCTCCGGCGCCGACGCCATCCACCCCGGATACGGTTTCCTCTCCGAGAATGCGGAATTCGCCCAGCAGGTCATCGACGCCGGCATGACCTGGATCGGCCCCCCGCCGTCCGCCATCCGCGCGCTCGGCGACAAGGTGTCCGCCCGTCACATCGCGCACCGCGCCGGCGCGCCCCTCGTGCCGGGGACTGCCGACCCCGTGACCTGCGCCGACGACGTTCTGGAGTTCGCCGATGAGTTCGGTCTCCCGGTGGCGATCAAGGCCGCCTTCGGCGGTGGCGGGCGTGGGCTGAAGGTGGCGCGCACCCGCGAGGAGGTTCCCGAGCTCTTCGACTCGGCCGTCCGCGAGGCGACGGCGGCGTTCGGGCGCGGCGAGTGCTTCGTCGAGCGGTTCCTGGACCGGCCCCGCCACGTGGAGACTCAGTGCCTGGCGGACGGGCGGGGCACCGTCGTCGTGGTCTCCACGCGTGACTGCTCGTTGCAGCGGCGCCACCAGAAGCTGGTTGAGGAAGCGCCGGCCCCGTTCCTCTCCGCGGACCAGGAGCGGCGTCTGGAGGAGTCCTCCCGCGCCATCCTGCTGGCGGCGGGCTACGTGGGGGCGGGGACCTGCGAGTTCCTGGTGGGGCAGGACGGCACCATCTCGTTCCTGGAGGTGAACACCCGCCTCCAGGTGGAGCACCCGGTCTCCGAGGAGATCACCGGTCTCGACCTCGTGGCCGAGCAGATCCGGATCGCGGGCGGCGAGGCGCTCGGCTACGAGCAGGTGACCCGACGGGGGCACTCGATCGAGCTGCGGATCAACGGTGAGGACCCGGGCGCGGGCTTCCTGCCGGCACCCGGTACCATCTCGGCCATCATCTGGCCGTCAGGCCCGGGCGTGCGGCTCGACGCCGGTGTCCGGCCCGGTGCGAGGATCTCGGGAGCCTTCGACTCGCTGATCGCCAAGATCATCATCACGGGCCGGGACCGGCAGCACGCGCTCGCACGCGCTCGCCGGGCGCTCGAGGAGCTCTCCATCGAGGGCATGAAGACCGTGGTCCCGTTCCACCGGGCGGTGCTGGAGGCGCCGGACTTCACCTCTGAAACCGCGGAGGGATTCGCGGTGCACACCACGTGGATCGAGACCGATTTCGCCCCCGAACTCGCGAAGCTCGCCAGCCCCGCCGAGACCCACGCCGCCGCGGAGGAGATGCTGACGCAGCGCGTGGTGGTCGAGGTGGGCGGGAAGAGGCTTGAGGTGGTGCTCCCGCTGGGCATGGGCATCGCGCACACTCCCTCAGGCAGCGGCCTGACCGGGTTCCGCGGCGCACCGCGCGCCGGTCGCAAGCGGCGCGCCGCCGCGCCCGCCGCTGGGGGTGGCGCTCTCACCGCGCCCATGCAGGGAACCATCGTGAAGATCGCGGTGGAGGACGGCCAGGTTGTCGCCGAGGGCGACCTCATCCTCGTGCTCGAAGCCATGAAGATGGAGCAGCCCCTGGTTGCCCACCGCGCCGGCACCGTGACCGGGCTGACGGCGGACGTGGGCGCAACCGTCACCGCCGGCGCCGTCCTCTGCCAGATCGCGGACTGAGCGGTCAGACTCACCCCGTACTCTGGACCCATGGAATTCGCGTCCGAACTGCATGGGTGACCGCGCCCGGCCCGCCCGGCGCGCCGCGGTCACCGTCGCCACATTCGCCTTCGTCCTGGCGGCCGGCGTGCTCGCCGTCGGGGCGTTCCTCGACGCCCGTCCGGCGGCGGCGTCGCTGCGCTGCACCGCCACGCTGCCGGATGGCAGTGCCCACATCCTCTCCAGCGAGCAGGCGAACAACGCCGCCCTGATCGCCGCCATCGCCGGGACCAGGGAGCTCCCGGCCCGCGCCGTCACCATCGCGCTCGCCACGGCCCTGCAGGAATCCAAACTGGTGAACATCGACCACGGCGACCGCGACTCGCTCGGGCTGTTCCAGCAGCGCCCGTCCCAGGGCTGGGGAACCGCCGCCGAGGTCATGGACCCCGTCCACTCGACCAACGCCTTCTTCGATGCGCTCGTGACCATCCAGGCCTACGAGGACATGGCCATCACCGTCGCCGCGCAGGCGGTGCAGCGTTCCGCCTACCCCGAGGCCTACGGGCAGCACGAGACCCGCTCCCGGGCGTTCGCCTCCGCCCTCACCGGGCACTCCCAGGCCGCGCTCGCGTGCGACCTGGAGGCACTCGAGTCCCCGACGGCGGACCTCGCCGGCACCGTGACAGCGCGCGTGACCCGCGATTGGGGCGGCGCGCCGGTCACGGCGGTCACGGATTCCGCGGGGCGGGACCACCTCGTCGTCGCCGCGCCCGGCCTGCTGCCCGCCGTCGACGCCGTCACCGCGGCCTGGTCGGTGGGCCAGTGGGCGGTGGCGAGCGCCGAGGCAACCGGGGTGTCCACCGTCGTCGTCGGCGACCGGATCTGGCAGCGCGGCGTGGACGGATGGCACACCGCCCCGACCGAACTCGTGCAGGCGGCGGGCTCGGTCCTCCTCGGCTGAGCGTCAGCGGTGCTTCTCGTGCTCCACGATCTGCCTGCGATCCTCGCGGGAGATCCACTGGCGCTCGGGCGCGCCGGTGTAGACCTGCCGCGGGCGCCCGATCTTCGTGGTGGGGTCCTCGATCATCTCGCGGTACTGGGCGATCCAGCCGGGCAGGCGACCCAGCGCGAACAGGGTGGTGAACATCTGCTCGGGGAAGCCCATGGCCTTGTAGATGAGTCCCGTGTAGAAGTCCACGTTCGGGTAGAGCTTGCGCTCGATGAAGTACTCATCGGACAGCGCGATCTCCTCGAGTTCCATCGCGATGTCGAGGAGCTGGTTGTTGCCCCCCAGTTTGGTGAGGACGTCGTGGGCGGACTGCTTCACGATCGCGGCGCGCGGGTCGTAGTTCTTGTAGACCCGGTGGCCGAAGCCCATGAGCCGGACGCCGGACTGCCTGTCCTTCACCCTCCCCACGAAAGCGCCGACGCCCTCCCCGGAGGACTGGATCTCCCCGAGCATCTCGAGCACGGCCTCGTTCGCGCCACCATGGAGCGGCCCGGAGAGCGCACCCACGCCGGCGGCCACCGAGGCATAGATGTTCGCCATCGACGAGCCGACCATGCGCACGGTGGAGGTGGAGCAGTTCTGCTCGTGGTCGGCATGCAGGATCAGCAGCTTGTTCAGCGCATCCACGAGGACGGGGTCGACGTCGTACTGCTGGTAGGGCATCCCGAAGGTCATCCGGATGAAGTCCTCCACGTATGTCCGGGAGTTGTCCGGGTACAACAGCGGCAGTCCGTTGGCCCGGCGTGCGATGTACGAGATCATCGTGGGGACCTTGGCCATCAGGAGGACGCTCGAGAGCTCCTTCTGGTACGGGTCCTTCGGGTCCAGCGTGTTCTGGTAGTAGGTGGCGAGCCCCGCGATCCCGGCCTGCAGGATCGCCATCGGGTGGCCGTTGGCGGGGAAGGCCGTGAAGAACGCCTTGAAGTCCTCGTGGAGCAGCCGGTGCCGCTTGATGCGCCGCACCACGGCGTCGTAGGTCTCCATGTCCGGCAGTTCGCCGTAGATGAGCAGGTAGCCCACCTCGAGGAAGGTCGAGTGCTCGGCGAGCTGGTCGATGGGGTAGCCGCGGTAGCGCAGGATGCCCGCGTCGCCGTCGATGTAGGTGATGGCGGACTCGCACGACGCGGTGTTCATGAATCCCGAGTCGAGTGTCACGAGCCCGGTGTCCTTGAGGAGGGTGGAGATGACGAGGCCGTCATTCCCCTCCACCGCCTTGACACGGGGGAATTCCACGGTCTTGCCGTCGACGTGCAGCGTGGCCGCGGTGAGGTCGTTCTCCGTCACGGGGTCGCCCCTTCCTGTTCGGTTGTCGGGAGTTGTGGGGGGATCTCAATACCAGTAAAGAGTAGGTCATCCACAAGCCGCACGCCGGTCGAGCGGCTCGGCCCGCAGGATCCGGGCTGTCACCAGGACAGGGGCTCGGCCGCCAGTCGCTCGGCAGCCGCCGCGATGCGCTCGTCGGAGGCGCTGAGGGCCATGCGCACGTACCCGTCGTTCGCGCTCCCGTAGAACGTGCCCGGCGCCACGAGGATCCCCCGCGCGGCGAGGGCGTCCACGATCCGCGTCGACGACGCGTCCGCCCGCGCCCACAGGTACAGGCCTGCCACCGAGAGCGGGTCGAGCCGGAAGCCGGCCCGGGCGACGGCATCCGCGAGGACCCCACGGCGCCTGCGGTAGCGCTCGCGCTGCTCCGCCACGTGCGCGTCGTCGTCGAGCACCGCCGCCATCGCGTCCTGCACCGGCCCGGGCATCATCATCCCCGAGTGCTTCCGGATCTCGCGGATCGGCGCGATGAGCGCGCGGTCGCCCGCCAGGAGGGCGGCACGGTAGCCGGCCAGGTTGGACTGCTTGGAGAGCGAGTAGGCCACCAGCAGGCCCGTGTGGTCGCCGTCGCAGACCCGGTCGTCCAGCAGGGAGGGGACGCCAGCGCTCGCCCACGGTTCCTCCCAGGCGAGCTCCGCGTAGCACTCGTCGCTCGCGACGACGACGCCGCGCGGCCGCGCCCACGCGACGACCCGCCGCAACTGCTCCACGCCGGCCACGTGGCCGTGCGGGTTGCCCGGCGAGTTCAGCCACACCAGCCGCGTGGCGGCGGGCCACGCCTCCGGCTGGTCGTCGGACGGGAGTGGCGTGGCGCCCGCCAGACGGGCGCCCACGTCATAGGTGGGGTAGGCGGCGCCCGGGTGGACGACGACGTCGCCCTCCCCCAGCCCCAGCAGGGACGGCAGGTGGGCCACCAGTTCCTTGGAGCCGATGGTGGGCAGCACCTCGTCAACGCCGAGACGAACGCCCCGCCGGCGCGCGAACCACCGCACCATCGCCTCGCGCAACGCGGGGGTCCCGATGGTCGCCGGGTAGCCTGGCCGGTCCGACGCCGCGGCCAGGGCCTGGCGGGCGACCGCGGGGGTCGGGTCCACGGGCGTGCCGACGGAGAGGTCGACGATGCCGCCGGGGTGTGCGTGGGCGACCGCGCGCGCGGCGTTCAGCGTGTCCCAGGGGAAGTCCGGGAGCGCGGCGCCGTGGAAGCCCACGCGGCTACTCGTCGTGCGACTGGGGCGGCAGCGCGGCGATGAGCGGGTGGTCGAAGGCGATCTGGCCCATCTTGGCCGCCCCACCCGGGGAGCCGAGGGTCTCGAAGAACTCCACGTTCGCGTTGTAGTACTGGCTCCACTGTTCGGGGAGGTCCTCCTCGTAGTAGATCGCCTCCACGGGGCAGACAGGCTCGCAGGCCCCGCAGTCCACGCACTCGTCGGGGTGAATGTACAGGGAACGCTTGCCCTCGTAGATGCAGTCCACGGGACACTCGTCCACGCAGGCCTTGTCCTTCAGGTCCACACACGGCAGTGCGATGACATAGGTCACTGCAGTTCCTCTCCTCGGTTCGGGCGGTCCGTCGCCCGTACATTCTCGCACCACGGGGCGCACAATGAGGAGGTGTCCGCACCTGCGCCTCCCCCGCTGCCCTGGATGTCATGGCAGGTTGGACAGCGCGTCGTCGTCCGCTACTGGGACACCGACGGGCGTCGCACCGACGCCCTCGGCCACCTGACCGACGTGGCGGCCGACCACGTCAACGTCGAGACCAAGCGGGGAAACGTGCGCGTGGAGGCCGCCACGATGATCACCGGGAAGCTCGTCCCCGAGTCACCCTGGCACCTGGCCTGACCCCGGACCTACGGTGCGGTCCCGCACACGACGTTGTTCCACGGCGAGTAGGTCCAGTTCCAGCTCTCGGTGTCGAACTGGGCACCGTCGAGGTAGCGCCAGCGGGTCACCTTCACCGAGAACCCACTCTGTCCCCCGCTCTCGGGGAGGCACTCCGGATCCGAGTTGTAGACGGTCTGCGGCTGGGTGATGTTGTACCGGGCCGACGTGTTCGTCTCGACGCGGAAGTAAGGTGTGGACCAGAACCGCACCCACACCCTGCCACCCTCGACCCACGCCTGCACGAGCACGCCGTACGGCGTCGAGTTCTTGAACTTCATGTCCACGGATGGGACCCACATCGTGGCTTCGCGACCCTCGGGGTAACGGGAGAACCACCGGGAGTGGGGCTTGTGCTCCACGAGGTCCATCCCGGCGAAGTACGCGGCGTTGTAGGTGGTGGTGGACAGCTGGGAGAGCCCGCCACCGACGGCGTGGCTGTAGAACCCGTTCTCCACCACCCCGGAGGAGACGAAGCCGCGCGCCTCCGTGACGGGGCCGAGCGCCCTGATGAGCGAGAAGGTCTCCCCCGGCTTCACGAGGGTGTTGTTGATGATGCGGGTGCCGTTGATGAGGTTCTGGGTGCGCACGTCGTCCGAGGTCAGCGGGGTGCTGAAGACTGACACCTCCTGCGCGACGCCCAACGCCTGCGCCTCCTCGGTGGTGAACTCCGCCTCCGCATCCGCGAGACCCACGGTGGCCGAGCGCGTGCCCGACAGCGCCGCATCCGCGACGGCAGTGGCCAGGCCATCCACGTCGATGGCCTGCCCGGCCTCGGAGGGGATGATCGCGGGCACCCCGTTCTGGATGAGGATCCGTGCGTCCTTGCCGTCGTTGGAGAGGTCGGGCTGCAGCTCCGCCAGCCGGGTGCGCAGCGCCTGGCCGTCGAGGCGGAGCTGGAAGACGCCGTCGACCGGCTCCACGACGGCGGCCGCCGTGATATCCGCGACGGACAGGTCCTGGTTGATCTCCCCGACGGTCACGTTGACGGGCCCCGCGGTGAGCGGCTCGACGATGTCCCGTACCGCGGCATCCACCGCGTCCTGGCCCACGGCAGGCTCCACGGTCGTGGTTGGGAGTTCGATGGGCTCGCTGTCGGTCAACCACGTCTCCACGATCGTGGGCACGGCGTTCTCCAGGTCGATGTGCACGCCGTCCGCGGCGTCGGTCACCTGCGCGACGCCGTCGGCGAAGACGATCTGGCCCTCGACGGGCTCGATCTCCAGCTCGGGGCGGAGCGACTCGAGGGCGACGCGCAGCGCGTCCTCGTCGACCGTCGAGACGGGGTCGACGTCGCCGGCGCCCTGCAGGTGGGCCCACAGCATCCGGGGGTCGAGCGAGAAGGATGTCAGCGAGTCGACGGTCGCCTCGACGTCGAGCCCAAGGCCGACGGACGCCGGAATGATCGTTGCGGTACGGTCGGCGAGCGCCAACTGGAGGGGGTCGTCATCCAGCGATCCCAGGTTCGCGTCCAGCCGCTCGGCGGCCTCCGGCGCGGACAGTCCGCCGATCGGCACCCCGGCCACGGTGGTGTTGTTCGGCACCTTGTCCTGCAGGTACCAGGCCGTCCCGGCGTAGCCGAACGCGAGCAGTGCGACGAGAATCGTCGTCCAGACCGCGACCCGGGTCCCGCGGGACTTCTCAGGCTCGGCCTCGAAATGGGCAAGTGCCGTCACGTCTTCCTCTTCCGTCATCTCTCCCCCTGGGGCGCCGGTTCGTCGGGTGTCCCACTCGATCGTATCGGGCCACCGCCCGACGGGTCCGCCCTGGCGTCCACCGCGGCACAGGTGTGACGCGAATGACGGTCCTAATCGCCCCGGCCTTCGAACAGGTGTCGCGGGAGTGCGAGCCCGAGTGCGCAGGCCAGGACCACGCCGACGCCCCAGGTGATACCGACGGCGTCCGGGAGCACGATGCGGTCAGCGCCCGGGGTGAGCCACGTCATCGCGGCAACCGCGGCCAGCGTGGTCACCACGAAACCGGCGAGCGCGGCCATTCCCCCGAGCGCTCGCGTGAAGGCGATCGCCGTCACCACCGCAACGAGTGCGACCACGACCCCGAGCGGGAGGCCGTTCCACTGGTAGCGGTGGAACACCGTCCCCACGATCCCGACCATGACCCCGGTCAGCAGGCCGGCGACGACGGCGGAGGCGTCCTCGAAGCGGGTGACGGCGAGCTCGGCGCGTTCCCGGGCGCGTTCGTCCGCGGACGTGCGGGCGCCCGCGCCGGGGCTGCCGGCGCCGGCCTGGGGCTCGACGTCGTCCGGGGCGGGCATCAGCTCGACCGGCGGCCCCGCGCCGCGATCTTGAAACGCTCGTTCGCCTCCAGCACCACCTTGCGGATGCGGACGGCGATGGGGGTGACCTCCACGCACTCGTCCTCGGCGGCGAATTCGAGCGACTCCTCGAGTGTGAGCCTGCGCGGGGGCGCGATGTTCTCGAACACGTCGGACGTGGATGAGCGGATGTTCGTGAGCTTCTTCTCGCGGGTGATGTTCACGTCCATGTCCTCGGAGCGGGTGTTCTCCCCCACCACCTGGCCCTCGTAGACCTCCGAGGTGGGCTCGACGAAGAACGACCCGCGGTCCTGCAGGTTCAACATCGCGTACGGGGTGGCGACACCGGAGCGGTCCGCCACCAGCGAGCCCGTGGTCCGGAACTCGATCGGCCCGGCCCACGGCTCGTATCCCTCGGCGATCGAGGAGGCGATGCCGGTGCCGCGGGTCTCGGTGAGGAACTTGGTCCGGAACCCGATGAGGCCACGAGCGGGCACCAGGAACTCCATGCGGATCCAGCCGGTGCCGTGATTGGTCATGGTGACCATGCGGCCCTTGCGGGCGGCCATCAGTTGGGTCACGGTGCCCAGGTGCTCCTCCGGCACGTCGACCGTCATGCGCTCGATGGGCTCGTGGATCTTCCCACCGATGGTCCGGGTGACCACCTGGGGCTTCCCCACCGTCAGTTCGAAGCCCTCGCGGCGCATCTGCTCCACGAGGATGGCGAGGGCGAGTTCACCACGCCCCTGCACCTCCCACGCGTCGGGCCGCTCGGTGGGCAGCACCTTGAGGGACACGTTGCCGACGAGTTCCCTCTCGAGCCTGTCCTTGACCTGCCGCGCGGTGACCTTGCTGCCCTTGACCCGTCCGGCGAGCGGTGAGGTGTTGATCCCGATGGTCATGGCGATCGCGGGGTCGTCCACCGTGATGAGCGGCAACGGGCGCGGGTCCTCCGGGTCCACCAGCGTCTCCCCGATGGTGATCTCGTCGATCCCTGCGACGGCGACGATGTCACCCGCGTGGGCCTCCTCGGCCGGGACACGGTCGAGCGCCTCAGTCCTGAGGAGCTCGGTCACCTTCACGGTGCGCAGTGACCCGTCGCGGCGCGCCCACCCGACCAGTTGGCCCTTGCGCAGCGTGCCGTTGTGGATCCGCAGGAGCGCGAGGCGGCCGAGGAACGGGGAGGCGTCCAGGTTGGTGACGTGTGCCTGCAGCGGCATGGCCTCGTCGTACTCGGGCGGAGGGATGCGCTCGATGATCGTGGTGAAGAGGTCCTCCAGATTCGGCTTGTCCGGCAGTTCGCCGTCGGCCGGCTGGGTGAGGGACGCCCGGCCCGCCCGGGCGGAGGCGTACACCACCGGCAGGTCGAGGACGGAGTCGAGGTCCAGGTCCTCCTCCTCGTCCGCGAGGTCGGAGGCGAGGGAGAGCAGCAGGTCGGTGGTCTCCTGGACCACCTCACTGATGCGGGAGTCCGGCCGGTCCACCTTGTTCACGACGAGCACGACGGGCAACCGCGCCACGAGCGCCTTGCGCAGCACGAAGCGCGTCTGAGGCAGCGGCCCCTCGGACGCGTCCACGAGCAGCACCACGCCGTCGACCATGGAGAGCCCACGCTCCACCTCGCCGCCGAAGTCGGCGTGGCCGGGGGTGTCGATGACGTTGATCGTGATCCCGTCCTCGCCCACCGCCTTCGCGGCCGGCCCACGGTAGTGGACCGCCGTGTTCTTGGCGAGGATCGTGATGCCCTTCTCGCGCTCGAGGTCACCGGAGTCCATGGCACGTTCCGCGACGTGCTCGTGTTCACCGAAGGCCCCGGACTGCCACAGCATGGCATCGACCAGGGTGGTCTTCCCGTGGTCAACGTGTGCCACGATCGCAACGTTGCGCAGGTCGGAGCGCAGTGGCATACGGACTCTTTTCGTCATGAGGGGTGCCCGGTGAGTCTACCCGCGGTGGCACCCGCACCACGAGGTGTGCCCCCATGAGGGTGGTCACACGGCGGAGCTACTGTTCGGACCTCCGGCTCATCGTGGCCTCGTCGCCGGGGTCCGACTCCCGGCCGGCCGCGTGGGCGGCGAGGATGCGGTCCCGTGCCTCGCGGCGCACCTTCTGCTCCTCGGGGTCAGGCACCGGCACGGCGGCGATGAGCCGCTGGGTGTAAGGGTGACGCGGGTGGTTGACGATCGCCCCGGCGTCCCCGTACTCGACGAGCTTGCCGTTGTGCATGACGGCGATGCGCGAGGACAGCATCTCGACCACGGCGAGGTCGTGCGAGATGAACAGGCACGCGAAGCCGTGCTCGCGCTGCAGGTCCGTGAACAGGTCGAGCACGCGGGCCTGGACCGACACGTCCAGGGCGGACGTCGGTTCGTCCGCCACGAGCAGCGACGGCTCGAGGATGAGCGAACGGGCGATGCCCACGCGCTGGCGCTGCCCACCCGACAGTTCGTGCGGGTAGCGGTTGCGGAACGAGCGCGGCAACTCCACCTGGTCCAGCATCTGCTCCACGCGCTTGCCCAGTTCGGAGCCCTTGATGCCCGAGTGGAGCATCAGCGGTTCGCCGATGGACTCGCCGATCGGGAGCCGCGGGTTCAGCGAGGAGCCCGGGTCCTGGAACACGATTCCCACCTTGGCCCGCAGGGGCTTCAGGTCCTTGTGCTTCGCGCCCACCATGCTGATGCCGTCGATCGTGAGGTGGCCCGCGATGACGGGCAAAAGGCCGACGACGGCGCGCCCGATAGTCGTCTTGCCCGAGCCGGACTCGCCCACGAGTCCCACGACCTCGCCCCGCTTGATCGACATCGTGACGCCGTCGACGGCGCGGAACGCGGGGGTGCGCCCGTGCTTGGGATACTCGATCACCATGTCCTGGGCCTGGAGCACGTTCGCGGGATCGAAGGTGAAGGCGGTGGCGGGCGCGGGCCGCTCGGTGACCCTGGCGGCGGCCTTGGTGGGGGCGCCGTCGCGCATCGCGGCTTCACCGGTCTCGGCACCCGGGACCAGCGTGTCCGCCTCCGCGGAACCGCCGGAGTGCGAGCCGAGGTGCGGCACCGCGGCCAGCAGTTCCTGGGTGTAGGGGTGTTGCGGCTCCTTGAAGATCTGGTGCGACGTGCCGCGCTCCACGATGCGGCCGTTGCGCATCACCACCATGGTGTCGGCCATGTCCGCGACGATGCCCATGTCATGGGTGATGAGGATGATCCCGGAGTCGATGCGGTTGCGCAGGTCACGCATCAACTTGAGGATCTCGGCCTGGACGGTCACGTCGAGGGCGGTGGTGGGCTCGTCCGCCACGAGGAGCCGCGGGTCGCAGGCGAGCGACTGGGCGATCATGGCGCGCTGCCGCTGCCCGCCGGAGAGCTGGTGGGGGTAGGAGTTGAACCGCACCTCCGGCTCGGGGATCTCCACCATGCGCAACAGTTCGATGGCGCGGGCCTTCGCCTGTTCCGGCGACATGTCGAAGTGGGTGCGCAGCGCCTCCACGATCTGGAAACCGACCGTGTAGACCGGGTTCAGCGCGGTCATGGGCTCCTGGAAGATGACGGCGATGTCATTGCCGCGCACGCGGCGCAGCTTCGCCGTGCTCATGCCGACCAGTTCGTTCCCCATGAGCTTCGCCGAACCGGACGTTCGCCCGTTTGGCGGGAGCAGGCCGAGCAGCGCCATGGAGGACTGGGTCTTGCCGGAGCCGGACTCGCCGACGATCGCGAGGACCTCCCCGGCGTGCACGTCGTAGGACACGTCGATCGCCGCGGGGTACCACTGGTCCTCCACGAAGAAGTCGACGTTGAGGCCCCTCACCTCGAGGATCGTGTCCCCCCTGCGCATGAGGTCGCCCTCACCGGGCAGCGCGGGTGCGGTTTGCGTCACGCGGATCGTTGTCCTTCCGTGTGTTCGGGTGCGAATGCTGCGAGGATGGTGCGGTGCGTCCCACCGTCGTCTACCGAACGGCCGTCTCCACGGTGCTGGCACGTGTCTCGGTGGTCCTCGCGGTGCTCGCGATTGCCTACTTCGCCGTCACCGGCGGTGTGCCCGAGGTGATTCGCTCGGGCGGAGTCGCGGGGCTGTTCGCCACCTCGATGTGGGTGTCGTTCGCCCTCCCCCACGTGACCGTGTCCGACGGCGGCGTGACGGTGCGCAACGTCCTCCGGACCACCCACGTGCCGTGGCCGATCTTCACCGGCGTCGACTCCCGGTGGGCGCTGACGATCCACACCACGGAGGGCGACGTCGGGTCGTGGGCCATTCCCGCGGCCTCCGGGTTCGCCGCCCGCTCGTCGCGCGACGTCGCCGGTCAGGCCGAGCGGGGCGTCAACGCGAACACCGTGGCACTGGCGATCGGCGCGCGCCACCGGGAGCTGCGCGACGCCGGCTACCTGGGTCGGCGCACCGTCCAGCGTGTGCTGACCGAGCGCACCTGGAACCGCGGCGCGATCACGGCGGTCGCCGTGGCGCTGGCCGTGGCGGCCACCGGGGCGCTCCTGGGATGACATCACGAGGCCGTGTTCGCCGCCGCGCGCTGCGCCCGCATCTCCGCGCGCCTCATCTTGCGCACTGAGGGGATCCGCCGCTGGCGCGGATCGAAGGCGTCGCGCAGGCCGTCGCCGATGAAGTTGACGGACAAGGCGATGGAGATGATGAACATGCCCGGGAACCAGAAGAGCCAGGGCCGGGTGTTGAACGCCCCCTGGTACTCATTGATCATCTGGCCCAGCGAGATGTTCGGCAGCGTGATGCCGAAGCCGAGGTAGGCGAGCGCCGTCTCCAGCAGGATCGCCGCGCTCATGAGCAGGGTGACGTTGACGATGATCACGCCGATCGCGTTGGGCAGCATGTGCTTGAAGATGATCCGCGCGTGGGACGCACCCGCCACACGGGCGGCGTCGATGAACTCGCGCTCCCTGAGGGAGAGGAAGTCGCCGCGAACGAGCCGGGCCAACCCGGTCCACGAGACCAGCCCGAGCGCGATCGCCAGTGGGATCGGGTTGGCGGCGCCGAGGAGCTTGCCGAGCACCGCGCCGATCACGATGACCGGAACGGTGATGACGAGGTCGGTGAACCTCATCAGAAGTGTGTCGACCGTGCCGCGGAAGTAGCCCGAGAGAGACCCCGTGATGATCCCCATGAACCCGGCCACCATGCCCACCACGGACATGACGATGAGCGAGGTCTGGACACCCTTCATGGTGCGGGCGAAGATGTCGCGCCCGAGCTCGTCCTGGCCGAACGGGTGCTGGCCCAGGGTGAAGCCACCCCAGATCTGCAGGGTGGGCGCACCGCGGAGGTTGACCACCGTGCCGCGGTCCGCGGGACCCAGCGGCCACCAGCCGGGGATGGGGCCCCACCCGATCGAGGTGGCGGCGAGGAGGATGATGGAGACCAGCATGAAGAGGCCCATGATGGCCCCGCGGTGCCGGAAGAACCGCCGCCGGACGATCTGGCCCTGCGAGAGGCCCTCGACCTCCTTGAGCTCGATGGCGTTCTCGGCTGACTCGATGGGGTTGCTCATGCGGTGATCCGAATCCGGGGGTCGAGGAGTGCGTAGATGATGTCCGCGATGATGTTCGCGACGATCGCCAAGAAGGCGATGATCATCAGGTAGGCCATCACTGGCTCGATCTCGTTGTTGTTCAGCGACTTGATGAACAACTGGCCCATGCCGGGCCGCGAGAAGATCCGCTCCGTGATCAGGGCGCCGCCCACGAGCGTGATGAGGTCGATCGGCACGATCGTCGCCAGGGGGATGAGCGAGTTGCGGAACCCGTGCCGCATCACCACGGTGCGCTCGGTGAGGCCTTTGGCGCGCGCGGTACGGATGTAGTCCTGGTTCATCACCTCGAGCATCGATCCTCGCGAGTACCGGGTGTATGCCGCGAACGAGATGAGCAGGAGCGAGATCGTCGGCAGGATGAGGTGGGTGTAGTTGTCCACCGTGTGCACCCAGAAGTCCCCGCGGATGTTGGGGGTGCGGTCGCCGATGGTCCCGATCGGGCGGTGGTTGATCTGGGGGAGCCGGTTGTACGTGCCCCAGTCCTGCATGACGCGGTCGATGAAGATCATGGCCGCCACCGGAACCGCGGTGAGGGCGCCGGTGCGGACGGACTGGCGCCAGTCCGGACCCCGCCACAATGCGCCGATCGCGCCGCCCACAACGGCGGAGAGCAGTCCGAGCCCGATGACGATCCACCAGCTCATCACGTCGTTGAGCCAGTAGAAGACCCACTGCATGGGAACGTAGAGGATCACGCCGAGCGCGGCGACGGACAGTGCCGTGAACAGGGACCGGCGGTTCTTCAGGCCGGTGGACAGGACGGTGACGCCGACCGCGATCCCGAGGGACGCCACGCCGAGGAGGACGGGGCCGATGTTCGGCGTACTCCACCAGTCGGACAGCTGGACATAGACCAGGACGGCCGCCGTGGCCCCGAACCCCAGCGCGAAGTTGGTGGCGCGCTTCTGCGTCGTCCCGCCGATCGCCAACATCCACATCGTCCCGAACAGGGCCGCCACCACACCGATCGTGGAGTAGAGCATCGCGGGGTCGCGCAGGAAGTTGTTGAAACCGATGGCGCCGAACTCCTTCAGGAGCACGGCCACCCAGAAGGACGGCAGGGAGTACAGCAGGAAGGAGAGGAATGTGATGATGTAGTCGAAGCTCGAGTACTGGCGCAGTGCCGAGACGATACCGACGGCGACACCAAGGAGGATCGCGAGGACGGTTGCGGCCGTCACCAGCTGAAGGGTGGAGATGATCGCGGTGCCGAGCAGTTTGGTGACCGCGGTCCCCGTCGTCCACGCGGTCCCGAGGTCACCGGTGACGAAATTGCCCAGCCACTTGAAATACCGGATGTAGGCGGGCGTGTTCAGGTCCAGCAACCGGATGCGTTCCTCGATGAGGAACGCCTTGTTGGGGTTGGTGCTCTGCTCCAGGTCCTGCAGGTAGTCCATCGAGAAGTCGGTCAGCATGTACATGATGAACGACGAGATGAGCAGGATCCCCAGTCCGACGACGAGCCGGCGGGCGATGAATCTCAGCACAGGGGTGAACCTCGCTTCTGGGAGGAGTTCGCACTACTGGCGGGTAAGCCTAAGGGGGACGCGGCGCAATGACGAACCTGTGAGGCGTCGCCACGGCGGCCGAACGGCCGTGGGTTGGAACGGAGGGCCCGTCAGCACGGCGGAGGGGCACCGATTCCTCGGCACCCCTCCGCGCTGTGTGTTGGGGATGTCCCCGTCGGGGGCTATCAGCCCTCGACGGGTGCGATCTCCCACTCCCAGAAGTTCCACAGGATGGTGGGTGCGATCGCAATCGGGTCCACACCGGTGAGGTTCGTGGACCAAGCGCTCACACTCGGGAACTGGAAGATGGTCAGACCGAACGCGTCGTCGACGAGGGCCTTCTCGACCTTCTCGAGGATCGCCTGCTGCTCAGCCGGATCCGTGGAGACCTGGAGCTCGTCGTACAGTGCGTCAACCGCGGGGTTGTTGTAACCGTAGAAGTTGTTCAGGCCGGTGCTGCGGTAGTTCGCGTCCGACTCCGTGACGGCGGTCGAGGTGGACTGCCACCCGAAGATCGTCGCGTCGTAGACGGACGTGTCGGACAGCAGGCTGCCCCAATCGTCCGAGGACGCGTCGATCAGGTTGAACAGTCCGGTCGCGTTGGCCGTGTCCGAGATGATCGTGAACTCGTTCTGGCGGCGGACGTTCGACTTGCCGAACAGCACGCGCACGTCGATCGGGGTCGCAACGCCGGACTGCTGGATCAGGGCCGTGGCGGCCTCGACGTCGACATCCGCGTAGACATCGCCCATGCCGTTGGCCGTGACGACGCCGTCATACATGGGCGAGCCCGGGAGGACGGTGTAGGAGTTGCGGACCTGGGCCTCGGGGTTGAGGGGGACGATCAGCTTCTCCACGATCTCGTTGCGCGGCACGAGGTGCAGGAACGCCTGGCGAACCAGCTTGGCCTTCTCCGCGTCGCCACCGTAGGTCGCCGCGTCGAACGGGCCACCGTTGTTCTGGGCCAGGTCGACGTGCTCGTAGGTGCCCTCGACGGTGGAGAGGAACTCGAAGCCCTCACCCAGGCCCTCGACGGCCGCGAGGACGTCGGCGGTGGCCTGGGGGGAGATCAGGTTGACCTCACCGTTGGCGAGGGCCTGGATCTGCGCCATGGGGTCCTCGTTGTAACGGAAGGTGACCTGGTCGATGCTCGGGACCTTGTCGCCGGTGTAGCTGGGGTTCTTCTCGAGGGTGACGTACTGGTCCTTGACGTAGTCGACCATCAAATAGGGTCCGCTCGACAGGAACAGGGACGTGTCCTCGGGCAACGCGTCACCGAACTGGAAACCGGTGTTCCAGAACTTCGCCACGGGGGCGAGTTTCGCGAAGTCGTTGTTCTTGAACGCGTCGACGAGCGCCTGCGTGGCCGCCTCGGCGTCGTCCATCTCGAGGGCGTGCATCGCCACGACGTGCGCCGGGACACCAATTGCGAGGTTGATCTCCCAGTCACCGAACGGTTTGGTGTACACGAAGGTGATCGACTTGCCGTCCGCGGAGATCTCCGGGAACTCCTGGATCAGCGCGACGGAGGCCGAGGTGTTGTTGAAGTACACACCGGCGTCGACCTCCTCCTGGTTGGTGACGTTGCCCTCCTCGTCGTACTGCTCTTCGACGTTGTTGTACTTTCCGGACTGGGCGCCCCACGTGAGGAGGAGGTCGGCCGCAGTGACGGGCGTGCCGTCGGACCACACGACGTCGTCGTTGACGGTGTAGGTGACGGTCAGCGGGTCGTCCGACACCTTCTCGTACGTACCGAACGACTCGTCCTTGACCAGATTGAGGTCGGCGTCGTAGTAGTTGAAGCCGCTGTTCATGAAGTACAGCACGTTGTTGTTCGCCGTGGCGTTGCCAGTGACCGTCGCCGAGTTGTACTCGTAGAAGCCCTGGTTCCACCCGATCGACACCGCGCTCATGGCTTCGCCGTCACCGGCACCGGTCGTTTCCGTGCCGCTGCCGTTGTTCGACGGCGTGGAGCACGCGGAGAGTGCGAGCGCGCCGGCCGCAAAGACAGCAGCGGCGGCAGAGAGTCGCCTCATTCTCAATGTTCCTCCTCTTGGGGGGTTTTTCCTGGCTGGAGGGTGGAAACCTCTCCAGCTGTCTGCACAAGACAGATTCGAGACTACCTGCGCTCCGCGAGTGCTCAGGCCGGAGGGTGCCGCCCGAGCCGCATTGTTATGCAAGTGAAACTGTGGGCGCACAGAATCCACACAGGCGAGACAGCCGCCGACCCGCGCACGGCGTGCGGCGGGGGCGCCGTCGTCGCCATGATGTGACCAATTGGGCGGCGCTCGACACCCGTTGCGCCTCGGATCAGGGACTTTCTGCCCCTCTGCACGCGGGCATCAGGACCGTAGGGTGACTCTGGATCATAAGCGTTCAGAGAGGGATACACGTGTACCCAGTTCTCCTTCACGGGTTGGCCACGCTGCCTGCCCTAGTCGTCCCGTCGGCCAGCGAGGCCGACCTCGAACTGCCGGACCTCGGCGTCGTCTCGGTCTTCGGCGTCAACGGGCGGACCCTGCTGGCGCTCGGCCTGCTGGTCTGCGTCGCGGGGCTGTTGTTCGGCTTCAAGTCGTATCGCGAGATCAACAAGCTCCCGGTGCACGAGTCGATGCTCGAGATCTCCGAGCTCATCTACTCGACGTGCAAGACCTACCTCGTCCAGCAGGGCAAGTTCCTCATGGTGCTGTGGGCGTTCATCGCCGCCGTCATCGTCGTGTACTTCAAGTTCCTCGTGGGTTACAGCTGGGCACGCATGGCCATCATCGTGGGATTCTCCCTGCTGGGCATGGCGGGCTCCTACGCCGTCGCCTGGTACGGCATCCGCATCAACACCTTCGCCAACTCCCGCACCGCGTTCGCGTCGCTGCGGGGCCGCCCCCTCCCGGTGCACTCCATCCCGATGAAGTCCGGCATGTCGATCGGCATGGTACTCATCTCGATCGAGCTGACGATCATGCTGCTGATCCTGCTGGTGATCCCGGGGAACCTCGCCGGGGCGTGCTTCATCGGGTTCGCGATCGGCGAGTCGCTCGGTGCCTCCGCGCTGCGCATCGCCGGCGGCATCTTCACGAAGATCGCGGACATCGGTTCCGACCTCATGAAGATCGCCTTCCACATCAAGGAGGATGACGCGCGGAACCCGGGCGTCATCGCGGACTGCACCGGCGACAACGCGGGTGACTCGGTGGGCCCGTCGGCGGACGGCTTCGAGACGTACGGCGTCACCGGCGTCGCCCTCATCACGTTCGTGATCCTCGCGGTCGACGAGCCGGCGGTGCAGGCAACCCTGCTCGTGTGGCTCTTCGTGGTGCGCGCCATCATGGTCATCGCCTCGGGCGCCTCCTACCTGGCCAACGCCGCCGTGACCAATGCCCGCTACGAGGACGCCGACCGAATGGACTTCGAGAAGCCGCTCTCCAGCCTGGTGTGGCTCACCTCCGCGGTCTCGATCGTTGCCACCTTCGCGACGACCTGGGCGCTGCTCGGTCACGGCGCGACCGCCGAGTTCTGGTGGAAGCTCGCGACGATCATTTCGCTCGGCACGGTGGCCGGCGCGCTCATCCCCGAGCTCGTCAAGGCCTTCACGTCCACCAAGAGCCGCCACGTCCACGAGGTGGTCAAGAGTTCGCGCCAGGGTGGCGCCTCGCTCAACATCCTCTCCGGCCTGGTGGCCGGCAACTTCTCCGGGTTCTGGCTCGGGGGGGCGATCATCGGCCTCATGGGCGGCGCCTACCTGATCAGCGAGACCGGGCTCGACTCGATCATGATGGCCCCGGCGGTGTTCTCCTTCGGACTGGTGGCCTTCGGGTTCCTGAGCATGGGCCCCGTGACGATCGCGGTGGACTCCTACGGACCCGTGACGGACAACGCCCAGAGCGTGTACGAGCTCGCCCAGATCGAGGACGTCCCGGACATCGACAACGAGCTGCGCCGCGACTTCGGCTTCGACGTCCAGTGGGACAAGGCCAAGCTGATGCTCGAGGAGAACGACGGCGCCGGCAACACCTTCAAGGCGACCGCCAAGCCCGTGCTCATCGGGACCGCCGTCGTGGGAGCCACGACGATGATCTTCTCGATCATCGTTCTCCTCACCGACGGACTGCAGACCGGACTCGAGAACCTCTCCCTGATGCATCCGCCGTTCCTCCTCGGCCTGATCTCGGGCGGCGCGGTGATCTACTGGTTCACCGGCGCCTCCATCCAGGCCGTCACGACCGGCTCCTACCGCGCGGTCGAGTTCATCAAGGACAACATCAAGCTCGACGGCGTCACCAAGGCGTCCGCCGAGGACTCCCGCCGCGTGGTGGAGATCTGCACCCAGTACGCCCAGAAGGGCATGCTCAACATGTTCCTCGGGGTGTTCTTCGCGACCCTCGCGTTCGCGTTCCTGGAGCCCTTCTTCTTCGTGGGCTACCTGATCTCGATCGCGATCTTCGGCCTCTACCAGGCCATCTTCATGGCGAACGCCGGCGGGGCCTGGGACAACGCGAAGAAGATCGTGGAGACCGACCTGCACGCCAAGGGAACGGCGCTGCACGACGCCACCATCGTCGGCGACACGGTGGGTGACCCCTACAAGGACACCTCCTCCGTGGCACTGAACCCGGTCATCAAGTTCACCACCCTGTTCGGGCTGCTGGCCGTCGAGCTCGCGGTCAACCTGACCAACCAGGGATTCTCGACGCTCGTGCTCGCGCTCTCCGTGGTCTTCCTGCTGGTCACCTGCTTCTTCGTGTACCGCTCCTTCTACGGGATGCGGATCGACACGCACCTCACGGACGACGAGGTCATGCAGCTTCCGCCCGAGCCCGACGACGCCGACTTCGGTTACGCCGGTGGCGCCCACAGCGCCCTGCGGGAGATGGGCTCCTCGTCCCACGGTGGGGTCACCGCGTCCGCCTCCGGTGCCGCCGATCCCATCCTCGCCACCCCGAGAGGAGATGCACGATGAAGATCGCAATCAAGTACGGCGCCGTCCAGGTCGACGCCGAGGGCCACGTCGCCGGTCACGACGCCGGCGCCACGCTGGTCCGCCGCCTGCTCCGGGTGTTTCCCGGCGCGCAGGTGGTGGGCCCCGGCCCCCGCCAGTGCGACGGGTTCGAGCTGATCCCGCTCGAGTTCATCAGCGACGCCACCACCGTGGTGATCAACATGGACGTCGTGGACTCGCTCGGGGTCTGGCAGACGCTGCACGCGAACTACGCCGAACCCCGCGTGATGAACTTCGTGTGGTGGGACACCTCGCGGTACCACCACGTGGTGGAGCGGACCTCCCTCGCGCTCTCCTGCGCGCTCTTCCCGACCTTCGCGAACTCGGAACGCACCGCCAGCATGGTGCGCGAGATCGTCTCGGCCTGGACGATCCCCGCGATCGCGTCCAAGGCACGGATCGCCTGGGTCAACCTCGGCATCCGGCTCGAGCATGTCCAGCCCCGGCGAGAGCCGACGGTCCCGGTGGTGCTCTACCCGGCGATCTACCTCTCCGAGCGCAAGCGCCCGCAGGTGTTCTACGACGTCGTCGAGCGGGTGCACGCGCGCACGCCGATCACGGTCGAGATGCGGCTTCACGAGTCGCACCTCATCTCCGAGATGGCCATGCGGATGTCGCGGAAGAACTGGGCGTGGGTGGGTCCGCTGACGGCCACCCGGGAGAGCTACTGGGAGGCGCTGGCCCACACCACCGCCTTCCTGGCCACCGCCCAGGAGGAGTCCTACGGGCTGGAGTACATCGAGGCGCTCGTCGCCGGCGCGATCGGGGTGTTCCCGGAGCGTCCCTGGGTGCGGGCCATCCTGCCGGCCGGGTACCCGTTCATCTACCGCACGCCCCAGGAGACCGAGCAGATGCTCTACCGGGCCGTCACCGAGACGGCGGCCTGCCGCGCCGAGGTCGACGCCGCCGCAGGGGGCAGTTTCGCCCAGTGGTTGCGCGCCCGCCACGACGACGACTTCTTCGAGAAGGCGATCGCGGACCGCGTCACGGAGTGGTTCGGGGCCTGAACCGAGCCTCGGGAGGGCCGCCTGTCCACGGACGGGCGGCCCTCCCGTCGTTCCGGGTGGACACTCGCGCCGCGCGCCCGCTCAGGCCGGCGGGACCATGCCGACAAGGGCGATGAGGTTCCTCTCCGGGTCGCGCAGGAAGGCGTGCCACTCGTCATGGCCCGCGGGCCCGAGGGTGTTGTCGGTGTGGCGGAAGATGACGTGGGGCTCGCCCTCGAGCACGCCGCCGTCGGCCCGAAGCCGCGTGACGGTGCTGTGGAAGTCGTCCACGCGGAGGTAGATGAGACTGCTCGGCGCATTCCGGTCCAGGAGGAGCCGGACCGCTCCGAGGCGGAAGAAGAGCAGGCCGGGAGGATCGAACCGCGCGGCGGCGGGAACACCGAGGAGCCTGGTGTAGAAGGTCTCGGCACGGTCGAGATCCGTGGCGTGTTGCGCCACCTGCATCAGTTCCATCCGCACATCATGCCAGCGGCTCGGCACGTCGGCTCGGCGACGCAGGGGCGGCAGCGGCGAAGGCCCGAATCACGGCGTGTCCAGCGGGACACGCCGTCGACGTTGAATTCCAATGGTGTAGTTTCTGCCTACCGCTTGCACGGGGGTGGGAGTTCGGCCACACTGTCCGTACACCCCCTTTCGAGGGGATGTACGGACGGCAAACGACGCTCTGACCTGCGGGTTCATCCTGCGGGACGTGCCTGAACGGGCGCGCAGGCGAGGCGCGCCGACCGTCGTTCGGAGGCGTTCAGCTCCGGGCAATCGGGGCCGGGACCAAAACCTATTTGGTCCCGGCCTCACCTTTTGTTCTACCGGCGATCTGCCCGCTCCCCGCGGAGCGCTCCCGGCGTGTCCTGTAGATTGCACCCATGGTCAAGTCGAACATCACCCTGGGCACCACCACGCGCGCCGGCGACGGGTGCGACTGCGGGCGCTCCGCCGTCGCGGATCCGGTCCTGGACGCGCGCGAGATCCCCCCGACGATTCGCCACGGCGCGATCTTCGGCTCGCTCGACTCGATCGCCCCCGGCTACGGCGTCGTCGTCGTGGCCCCCCACGACCCGGTGCCCCTCATCGCGCAGGTGGCCGAGCGGTACGACGGCGCGTTCAGCGTCGAGTACCTGGAGCGCGGCCCCGAGGCATGGCGCGTCAGGTTCGGCCGCACGGCCTGACGAACCGCAGGCCGAGGGCTCGCCGGCATTGCCGTCGACGCGTGGGTCGCCGGGTGCCACAGTTGGTCCCATGAGCGAGACCATGCACACTCTTGACGCGGGGCAGCGCCGGACCCAGATCGAGATGAACGGCATCGAGATCATCGACGAGTCCGAGCGGGCGGCGAAACCCTCCGACCTCTTCTGGCCGTGGTTCGCGGCCAACGTGTCCGTGTTCGGCATCAGCTACGCGGCGTTCGTGTACGGCTTCGGGATCTCCTTCTGGCAGTCGTTTTTCGTCGCGCTCATCGGCATCACCGTTTCCTTCGCGCTGTGCGGCATCATCGCGATCGCCGGCAAGCGCGGCTCCGCGCCAACCATGGTGCTCTCGCGGGCGGCCTTCGGCGTCACCGGCCAGCGGGTGCCCGGATACGTCTCGTGGTTCGTCTCGATCGGGTGGGAGACCTTCCTCGCCATCATGGCCACCCTGGCCACCGCCACCGTCTTCGACCAGCTCGGCTGGGGCGGGGGAACCCTCACCAAGATCCTCGCCGCCGGGTTCACCGCCACGGCCATCGTGCTCGCGTCCGTGGCGGGCTACCACATCATCATGAAGTTGCAGTCCATCCTGACGTGGGCCACCGGCGCGATGACGATCCTCTACATGGCGCTCACCTTCGGCGAGATCGACTGGACCGCCGTCGCGGGCATCCCCGCCGGATCGATGCAGGGCGTCATCGGTGCCCTCGTCATGGTGATGACCGGCTTCGGCCTGGGCTGGATCAACATCGCGGCCGACTGGTCGCGCTACCAGTCGCGTGGGGCGTCCGGCGCGAGGATCGTGTTCTGGAACACGTTCGGCGGCGCAGTCGCGCCCGTCATCCTGGTGATCTACGGACTGCTCCTCGCCGGGTCGCGCCCGGACCTGCAGGAGGGCATCGCCTACGACCCGATCGGCACCCTGGCATCCGTGCTGCCCACCTGGTTCCTGTTCCCCTTCCTCGTCACCGCCGTCCTCGCCCTCATCTCGGGCGCGGTGCTGGGCATCTACTCCTCCGGCCTCACCCTGCTCAGCCTGGGGGTGCGGATCCCCCGGCCGGCAGCGGCCTTCATCGACGGCGTCATCCTCACCCTCGGCACCGTGTGGGTGGTGTTCTTCGCGGAGAACTTCCTCGGACCGTTCCAGTCCTTCCTCATCACCCTCGGCGTCCCCCTCGCCGCGTGGGCGGGCATCATGATCGCCGACATCGCGCTGCGCAAGCGCGAGTATGACGAACTCGCGCTCTTCGACACCAAGGGGATCTACGGCGCGTGGGACTGGACCTCGATCGGGACGATGGTGGTCGCCTCGGTCATCGGATGGGGCCTGGTCATCAACTCGTTCGCCGAGGACGCCGCGTGGAACAACTGGCAGGGCTACCTGCTGGGCCCGCTCGGGCTCGGCGGCCGTGACGGCGACTGGGCGTGGGCCAACCTCGGCGTGTTCGCCGCCCTCCTGCTCGGCTTCCTGGTGACATGGGTCGCCCGGCGCGGCGCGGTCGCCCGGCAGGAGGGCCGGGCGTGACGTCGTCGCCCTGGCTGGTGGTCATCGATCCCCAGCGGATCTTCGCCGCCCCCGATTCGGCGTGGGGCTCCCCGATGTGGCCCGACGTCGTCGCCCCCGTCCGCCGCCTCGCGGCGGCGTTCGGGGACCGCGTGATCGTGACGCGGTGGGTGGCACCCGCCGCCCGGGTCGGCTCGTGGGCCGCCTACATGGCGGCCTGGCCCTTCGCCGACCACCCGGCGGACCACCCGCTGTTCGACGTCGTCGACGAACTTGCTGACATCGGCTCGCACCGCGTGACGGCGACGACGTTCGGCAAGTGGGGCGCGCTCGTCGACATCACCGGTCCCACTCCCAGTCTCGTCCTCACGGGCGTCTCCACGGACTGCTGCGTGATCTCGACGGCGCTCCCGGCCGCCGACGCCGGCGCCACGCTGACCGTGGTGACGGACGCCTGCGCGGGCTCGACGCCGGAGAACCACCGGGCGGCGCTCGACGTCATGGCGTTGTACCCGCCGCAGATCACCCTGCGGACCTCGGCCGAGGTGCTGGGCGGACGCGGGTGGCGCGGCGTAGAGTGAAGGGAATTCGCCGCGTGCGTTCCTGGTCTCCAATGAAGGACGAAGGACGATGATGTTTCCCAGTCGCCGTGACATGACGGAGCTCCCCGACCTCTCCCAGGAGGTGGGCAGGGCCGGGCCGGTCCGGTCACGGATGCCGGTGTACGTGGACCTGCTGCCGCCGTGCAATGAGCGGTGCCCCGCCGGGGAGAACATCCAGGAGTGGCTGCGGCTGGTCAAGGCGAACGAGGACGAGTCGGCCTGGCGGGAGCTCGTGCGCAACAACCCGTTCCCCGCCATCCACGGCCGCGTCTGCTACCACCCGTGCGAGACCGCCTGCAACCGCAAGGAGCTGGATGGCGCCGTGTCCATCCACGCGGTCGAACGCTATCTCGGGGACCTGGCGATCTCGAAGGGTTGGCAGTTCACCAAGCCGCGCCACACGTCGGGGCGCCGGGTGCTCGTCGTCGGCGCCGGGCCCTCCGGACTGTCGGCCGCGTACCAGCTGGCGCAACTCGGGCACGAGGTGGAGATCCGGGACGGCGCACCGCTGCCGGGCGGCATGATGCGCTACGGTATCCCCGAGTACCGCCTGCCCCGCGACGTCCTGGACGCGGAGATCGCCCGGGTGACCGGGCTGGGCGTCACGATCACGTCCGATCACATGATCTCCGACCTCCTGGAGGAGCAGGCCGAGGGGCGATTCGACGCCGTGTTCGTCGCGATCGGCGCCCACCTGTCCCGCCGGGTGGACATCCCCAACCGCGACGCGTCGCGGATCCTCGACGCCGTCACCTTCCTGCGTGACGTTGCCTCCGGGGAACGGCCGGAGCTGGGCGCCAGGGTCGCTGTCTACGGCGGCGGCAACACCGCCATGGACGCCGCCCGCGTCGCCCGCCGGTTGGGTGCCGAGGAGTCGATCATCGTCTACCGCCGCACCCTCGAGCAGATGCCGGCCCACGCCGAGGAGCGCGAGGAGGCCGTTGCGGAGGGCGTCACGATGAACTGGCTGCGCACCATCTCGTCGGTGGACGAGTCGGACCTCACGGTTGAGGTCATGGAACTGGATGAGAACGGCGTGCCTCGCGGGACGGGCACGTTCGAGCACTTGGAGGCCGACACCGTCATCCTGGCGCTCGGCCAGGAGTCCGACTCCGGGTTCCTGCGCAAGATCCCGGGCATGCGGTTCGACCACGACGTCGTCAAGGTCGATCCCCGGACGCTCATGACTGAGGTCCCCGGGATCTTCGCGGGCGGCGACGCCGTTCCCTCCGAGCGCACGGTGACCGTGGGGGTGGGGCACGGCAAGCGCGCCGCGCGGCAGATCGATGCGTGGCTGGCCTCGCGCCCGGCGGCGGAGGGCGTGAAACACCCGGTCGCCACTTTCGACACGCTCAACGTCTGGTACTTCGGCGACAGCATGCTCACCACCCAACCCGAGCTCGAGCCCGCGACCCGCCTCACGGACTTCGACGAGATCGTCGGTGGCCTGGATGCGACACAGGCCCACGTGGAGGCCGGCCGTTGCCTCTCCTGCGGCAACTGCATCGAGTGCGACGGCTGCCTCGGCGCCTGCCCGGAGGACGCGGTCATCAAGCTCGGCAAGGGCCGCCGCTATCGCTTCGACTACGAGAAGTGCACCGGCTGCGCCACCTGCTTCGAGCAGTGCCCGGTCCATGCCATCGAGATGATCGCGGAACGCTGAGGAGAGACACCATGACCAAGTCGATCATCGACGGCAACGAGGCGGCCGCCTCGGTCGCCTACCGCCTCAACGAGCTGTGCTCGATCTACCCGATCACTCCGAGTTCCACGATGGCGGAGTTGGCCGACGAGTGGGCGGCGAAGGGCCGGCCCAACATCTACGGCACCGTGCCCACCGTGGTCGAGATGCAGTCCGAGGGCGGCGCGGCGGGCGCCCTCCACGGCGCACTCCAGGGTGGGGCGCTGAGCACCACCTTCACGTCGTCCCAGGGCCTGCTCCTGATGATCCCGAACATGTACAAGATCGCCGGCGAGCTCACCAGCACGGTGCTCCACGTCGCCGCGCGGTCGCTCGCCGCCCAGGGCCTCAGCATCTTCGGGGACCATCAGGACGTCATGGGGGTCCGCCAGACCGGTTTCGCCCTGCTGTGCTCTGCGAGTGTCCAGGAGTGCCACGATCTGGCCGCCATCTCCCAGATGGCCACGCTGCGCTCGCGGGTGCCGTTCCTGCACTTCTTCGACGGCTTCCGCACGAGCCACGAGCTCAACACGCTCGAGATGCTCACCGATGACGACCTGCGCGCCCTGGTGCCGGAGGACGCGATCCGCGACCACCGCCGTCGTGCCCTGTCCCCCGAGCACCCCTACATCCGGGGCACCGCGCAGAACCCCGACACCTACTTCCAATCCCGCGAGACGGTGAACCCGTTCTACGCGGCCACCCCGGGAATCGTCAGTGGCGCCATGGACGAGTTCGCGGCTCTCACCGGGCGGCGCTACCACCTCGTCGAGTACGCCGGCGATCCCGAGGCCGAGCGCGTCATCGTGGTCATGGGGTCCGGCGCCCAGACCGTCATGCAGACGATCGACCACCTGCGCGCTCGCGGCGAGCGGGTGGGCATGGTCCAGATCCGCCTCTACCGGCCGTTCCCGACCGAGGACGTGCTGGCCGCCATTCCCGCGAGCTGCACGAAGCTGGCCGTCCTCGACCGCACCAAGGAACCGGGTGCGGGCGGCGAGCCGCTTTTCCTCGACGTCGTCTCCGCCCTCGGCGAGGCGGTCGGGTCGGACCGGCGCGAACGCATGCCGGTGGTCATCGGCGGCCGTTACGGGCTCTCCTCCAAGGAGTTCACCCCGGGCATGGTGCAGGGCATCTTCGACGAGATGGCCCTGCCCGCGCCCCGGGCCCGTTTCACCGTCGGCATCGTCGATGACGTCTCCGGGACGTCGTTGCCCTGGTCCGCCGACCTCGACGTCGAGGACCCCGAGACGCTGCGCGCGGTGTTCTACGGGCTCGGCTCGGACGGCACGGTGGGCGCGAACAAGAACACCATCAAGATCCTGGGCAGCCAGGAGGACACCTACGCGCAGGGCTACTTCGTGTACGACTCCAAGAAGTCGGGGTCACGGACCGTCTCCCACCTGCGGTTCGGCCCGAAGCCGATCACCGCGCCCTACCTGGTCAACCAGGCGGGCTTCATCGGGTGCCACCACTGGTCGATCCTGGAGCGCGTGGACGTCCTGAAGTACGCCCGCCCCGGGACCGTGCTGTTGCTGAACAGCCCCCACTCCCCCGCCGAGGTCTTCGGACACCTACCGCTGCCGATGCAGCGCAGGATCATCGACCTCGGCATCGAGCTGTACGCGATCGACGCCAACGCCGTCGCCCGCACGGCCGGCATGGGCAACCGCACCAACACCGTCCTGCAGACCTGCTTCTTCGCGATCAGCAGGGTCATGCCGCGTGACACCGCGATCGAGGCGGTCAAGGCGTCGATCCGCAAGACCTACCTGCGCAAGGGTGCCGAGGTTGTGGCCAAGAACGAGTCCGCCGTCGACACGTCGCTCGAGCACCTCCACCGCGTCGAGGTGCCGGCCCACACGGTCGGTGACGCCGGGATGCTCCCACCCGTGCCCGACTTCGCCCCGGACTTCGTGAAGCGGGTGACCGCCAGGATGCTCATGGACGAGGGGGACGACCTCCCCGTCAGCGCACTCCCCGTGGATGGCACCTACCCGTCCGGCACCACCCGGTACGAGAAGCGGAACATCTCGGACATCGTCGCGGTGTGGGATCCCGAGGCCTGCATCCAGTGCGGCAACTGCGCCTTCGTCTGCCCGCACGCCGTGCTCCGCGCCAAGTACTACCCCGAGTCCGCCCTGGAGGGCGCGCCGCCGTCGTTCCAGACCGCCGAGCTCAATGCCGCCGGCCTGCCGCAGTCCCGGTACACGCTGCAGGTCTACGCCGAGGACTGCACCGGCTGCGGCCTGTGCGTCGAGGCCTGCCCGGTGAAGCCGATCGGCTTCGGGGGCAGCCGCAAGGCGATCAACCTGGCGCCGGTGCTCGAGCGGACCGCCGAACGTGAGAACGTGCGGTTCTTCGAGTCGATCCCGATCAACCGTCGGTCCCGCGTGGACTTCGCGAACGTGCGCGGCGTGCAGTACCTCGAGCCGCTGTTCGAGTTCTCCGGGGCCTGCTCGGGGTGCGGTGAGACGCCCTACCTGAAGCTGCTCTCCCAGCTGTTCGGTGGCCGCGCCACGGTGGCCAACGCCACCGGGTGCTCCTCGATCTACGGCGGCAACCTGCCGACGACGCCCTGGTCGAGCAACAAGTACGGCCGCGGGCCGGCCTGGTCGAACTCCCTGTTCGAGGACAACGCCGAGTTCGGCCTCGGGCTCCGGCTCGCCGCCGACCTGCACACCGAACTGGCGCGCACCCGCCTCGGCGAGCTGCGTGGCGAACTCGGGGACGCGTACGTCGACGAGCTCCTGAACTCCCCGCAACTCTACGAATCGGACCTGTCGCGGCAACG
>Ga0209539_1000224_pt1 | contig 35040 bp, 29 predicted proteins | sample BarGraNGADG00312_2_FD_184499 | JGI IMG/M metagenome (GOLD analysis project Ga0209539, IMG submission 184499) | Arctic peat soil microbial communities from Barrow, Alaska - Barrow Graham LP Ref core NGADG0011-312 (SPAdes) (version 2) | ecosystem: Environmental > Terrestrial > Soil > Wetlands >...
AAGAATTAAAAGGAGACAAAGCTTATAAGCCTGAAAAACGTAACCGTGAAATTTCTTCAGCATTGAAGGCATACGCAGCTTTTGTAAGTTCTGCAGATTTGGGAGCAATCAGATTAATATAAGATGCAGGGTGGAAGGTAAAAGATAAAAGACAAAAGTAAAAAGATAAAAGACAAAAGTAAAAGACAAAAGTGTATATTCGAATAGAGAGAGAATTAGCCCCCCTTTAGGGGGGATGGGGGGCAAAAACAAGACAACTAGACAATTAGACAATATTTTATATGAAGACTGAAAAGGAAACAGACAAGACAATCCTGCAAGTAAATGGACAGGAACATATTACAGGTGCGGAGGCTCTTTTACAATGCCTCATAGAGGAGGGAGTGGATACTATTTTTGGTTACCCCGGGGGAGCAATAATGCCGGTGTATGATAAACTTATGGATTATGAAGATAAACTACACCATGTACTTACACGTCATGAACAGGGGGCAGCACATGCCGCACAGGCATATGCGATGGTCACAGGGAAACCAGGGATCTGCTTTGCGACTTCCGGACCAGGTGCCACGAATCTTGTAACTGGAATTGCCAACGCATTTCTTGATTCAATTCCAGTCGTATTCATTACAGCCCAGGTAGTGTCGAATCTTATCGGCACGGATGCATTTCAGGAGACCGACATAATAGGAGTCTCAATGCCGGTTACAAAATGGAACTGCCAGGTAAAAAAACCGCAGGAAATACCTGAAACAATTGCTAAAGCTTTTTATATCGCAAAATCAGGTCGTCCCGGACCAGTTCTTGTCGATATAACAAAAGATGCACAGCTTGAAAAGCTTAATTTCAAATATAAAAAATGTGATTATATCAGAAGCTATAATCCGAATATTCCATTGCATACCAAGGCAATTGAATCAGCAGCAATTATGATTAACCATGCCGAAAGACCACTTATACTTGCGGGACATGGAGTGCTTCTTTCACACGCTGAAAATGAGTTGAAGTTATTTGCTGAAAAAACCGGAATTCCTGTTGCTTTAACATTGCTTGGTCTTTCCGGATTCCCTTCCGATCATCGTTTGTTCACAGGGATGCTTGGTATGCATGGCAACTATGGACCAAATCTTCTGACTAATGAAGCGGACCTTATCATTGCGATCGGAATGCGCTTCGATGACCGTGTTACAGGGAATCTTAAGAAGTATGCAAAAAAAGCAACCATAATACATATTGAAATCGATGAGGCTGAGATAAATAAAAATGTCATGGTTGATGTCGAAATAAACAATGATGCCAAAGAGGTCCTTAATTACCTTATCCCTCTTGTCAGGGAGAATTCTTTCGAAAAATGGATCAGAGAATTCAGAATTTGTGATAAGACTGAATATGAGAAAGTCATAAAGCAGGAAACAAAACCTGAAAAAGGTGACCTACGAATGGGTGAGGTAGTCAGGCTTATATCAGATCTGACGAAAGGTGAGGCAATAATTGTAACTGATGTCGGGCAGAATCAGATGTACGCTGCCCGCTATTATAAGTTTAACCATCCGAACAGCCTTGTTACTTCTGGCGGAATGGGAACAATGGGATTTGGACTTCCTGCAGGAATAGGCGCCAAAATAGGGAGACCCGACAAACCCGTCATTACATTCGTTGGGGATGGAGGTTTCCAGATGACAATCCAGGAGTTGGGAACTATTCTGCAATATAATGTACCTGTCAAAATAATAGTACTTAACAATAATTACCTGGGTATGGTACGTCAGTGGCAGGATATGTTTTTCGATAAGAGATATGCTTCAACAGAACTTGTAAATCCCGATTTTGTAATGATTGCCAGTGCATATAATATACCCGGGAAAAAAGTTTTAAAGCGAGAAGAGCTAAAAGGTTCACTTGAAGAAATGCTTGATGCAAAAGGGCCGTTTCTGCTCGATATTGCAATAGAGAAGGAAGGAAATGTCTTCCCTATGGTAGAACCCGGATCATCAGTTTCCGAAGTAAGATTGACTTATTAATAAAATTAAGATATGATTAAAACCTTTGTCATACTCTGAACATTTTACCCCCAACCCCCTAAAGGGGGCTTTAAATCCAAGTCGGTTTTAGCCCCCCTTTAGGGGGGATGGGGGGTTAAACAACAGAGGAGCACAGAGTTAAACAGAGTAAAATAAAATACTATGCAACAGGAATTTACAATATCCGTATTCACCGAGGACCATATAGGTATCCTTGGCCAGATAACAATTATCTTAACAAGGAGGCAGATAAATATTGACAGTTTCACAGCCTCTGAATCGGCTGTAAAAGGTGTGTACCTTCTTACAATAGTTGTAAAGACAACAGCTGAAATGGTACAGAAAGTTGCAAGACAGATGGAAAAGCTTATTGATGTCTTGAAAGTTTTTGTACATACCTACGATCAGATTATTTATCAGGAGATTGCGCTGTTCAAGGTTACAACTAATGGTTTGATGTCGGGCAATATAATTGATCATATTGTCAGAGCTCACAATGCCCGGATCCTCGAGGTTTCACCTGAATATATGGTAATTGAAAAAACAGGCCATAAGACCGAGATAACCGAATTACTAACTCAGCTTGAACCTTTTGGATTACTGCAGTTTGCAAAATCAGGCAGGGTTGCTATTACCAAACAGGTGAAAGAGTTGAATTCGTATCTCAAGGAGATGGATGAAGCTAACCGTTTTAAAACAGAAACGATAGAAATACTTAATTAATACATATTTAAAATTTAAGATCATGGCAAAAATTGATTTTGGTGGTGTCGTCGAAAATGTAGTTACAAGAGAAGAGTTTTCACTTTCAAAAGCCCGCGAAGTACTTAAAAATGAAGTCGTCGCAGTTATTGGTTACGGTGTTCAGGGTCCTGCACAGGCTATGAACATGAAGGATAATGGTATTAACTTAATTATCGGACAGGCTCCTGAGTTTAAAGCAGACTGGGATAAAGCTCTCGCTGATGGTTTTGTACCCGGGAAAACTTTGTTTCCTGTTGAAGAGGCTGCAACGAAAGGTACGATAATTCAATACCTCGTATCTGATGCTGCTCAACGTATCCTTTGGCCAAAACTTAAACCATGTCTTAAAAAAGGAGATGCCCTCTATTTCTCACATGGATTTTCTATCACCTATAAGGAACATACAGGTGTTATTCCTCCTGCATTTGTTGATGTTATACTGGTTGCACCAAAAGGATCAGGAACAAGCGTGAGACGAAATTTCCTTGCAGGAGCCGGAATAAACTCAAGCTATTCAGTTTTTCAGGATTTTACAGGGAAAGCAGAAGAACGCGCAATTGCATTAGGAATCGCTATTGGTTCGGGTTATCTCTTCCCAACAACTTTTGAACAAGAGGTTTATAGTGATCTGACTGGCGAACGCGGGGTGTTAATGGGTGCTCTTGCAGGGATTATGGATGCCCAGTATCAGGTACTCAGGGAAAATGGACACAGCCCATCCGAAGCATTTAACGAGACTGTGGAAGAATTGACCCAGAGCTTAATCAGACTGGTTGATGAAAAAGGAATGGACTGGATGTATGCCAACTGTAGTGCAACAGCCCAACGTGGTGCACTGGACTGGCGTCCAAAATTCAAAGCAGCAACCCTGCCTGTCTTTACCGACCTGTATAAAAAAGTCAAATCAGGAGAAGAATGTGTCAGAGTTCTTGAATCAACCGGTGCTGCCAATTATAAACAGGTGCTTGATGCTGAGTTGAATGAACTTGGTAATTCCGAAATGTGGAGAGCAGGCGCTGCTGTGAGAAAACTGAGACCCGTGAAAAAATAATCACTTATAAATAACTTATAAATATGGACGATAAGGTCATTATTTTCGATACAACCCTCAGGGATGGAGAACAGGTGCCTGGTTGCCAGTTAAATACAATTGAAAAAATTGAAGTTGCCCAGGCTCTTGAAGCTCTTGGAGTCGATGTGATTGAAGCTGGATTCCCCATTTCAAGTCCCGGTGATTTCAAATCAGTGGTGGAAATATCAAAAGCTGTCACAAACCCTGTGATATGTGCACTTACACGGGCTGTTAAAAAAGATATCGAAGTAGCTGCAGAAGCTCTTCAGTATGCAAAAAGAAAAAGGATACATACCGGTATCGGCACTTCTGATTTCCATATAAAATACAAGATCAAAACAACTCCGGAAGAAATCCTGAAAAGAGCAGCCGATGCAGTCAAATATGCGAGAAAATTTGTTGATGATGTTGAGTTTTATGCTGAAGATGCCGGCAGAAGCGAAAACGCATACCTGGCAAAAGTTATCGAAGCTGTAATAAAAGCCGGAGCTACCGTGGTAAATATCCCCGACACAACCGGTTATTGTCTTCCGGAAGAATATGGCCAGAAGATAAAATATCTCAGAGAAAATGTTCAAAACATCGATAAAGCAACCATCTCAACACACTGTCATAACGATCTGGGTATGGCAACTGCGAATACAATGATGGGCATAATAAATGGAGCAAGACAAGTTGAAGTTACAGTAAATGGAATCGGAGAAAGAGCCGGGAACACCTCTCTTGAAGAGATAGTAATGATTATAAAAAGTCATTATGACCTTAAATTAAGAACCGATATCAATTCAAAACTGATATATAGCACAAGCCGGCTTGTTTCAACTCTGATGAGCATGCCTGTTCAGGCCAATAAGGCGATTGTTGGAAGAAATGCATTCGCACACTCCTCGGGTATTCATCAGGATGGTGTTCTGAAGAACAGGGAAAACTACGAAATCATAGATCCGGTTGAGGTAGGTATCAGGGAGTCATCAATAATCCTGACCGCCCGCAGTGGCAGGGCCGCCCTTAATCACCGGCTTGAATTGCTCGGATTTAATTTTGGTAAAGAAGAGATTGATGATATTTACCATCGTTTCCTTTTGCTCGCAGATAAGAAGAAGGATATCAACGATGAAGATATAAGGATTCTTGCAGGAGTTGTTTTCCAGGGAGAAAAATCTCTAAAACTGGATCTACTGCAGGTGTCATGCGGGAAATCATTAATCCCCGTTGCTACGGTTGGTATAAAAATTAATGGTGAAGTCCACTTCTCAACTGCTTCCGGTAACGGACCTATTGATGCAGCTTTCACAGCTGTCAGGCAGCTGATAAGCAAAACAGTACATCTCGAAGAATTTCTGATTCAGGCTATAACCAAAGGCAGTGATGACCTGGGCAAAGTCCACATTCAGGTTGAGCATCAGGGAAAAATCTATTATGGTTTTTCTGCAAACACCGACATCATTACAGCTTCAGTTGAGGCATTTATTGACGCTCTTTCAAAGATTAAATAAAACCTCTGTGGTCCTCCGTGTAACAAAAAAACAAGAACTGACACAACTTGTCCCGCGAAGCGGGAGAGTTACACAGAGAATTCACAGAGTTACACAGAGAAAAACAAAAATATTATAAATGAAGTCAAAAACACTTTTCGACAAAATCTGGGACAGACATGTGGTAAAATCCATTAAAGACGGACCTGATGTCCTTTACATCGACAGGCACTACATCCACGAAGTAACAAGTCCACAGGCATTTAATGGTCTGAAAGAGCGTGGAATTCAGGTATTCAGGCCGGGCAAAACCCTGGCAACTGCCGATCACAATATTCCCACTAAAAACCAGCACCTTCAAATAAGGGAGGAATTATCGCGGAACCAGGTTGAAAGGCTGAGCGAAAACTGCAAAAAGTATGGTATCGAGTTGTTCGGTCTTAACCATCCGAAAAACGGGATTGTCCATGTTATTGGTCCGGAACTGGGATACACCCTGCCCGGTATGACTATAGTCTGTGGTGACAGTCATACCTCAACACACGGAGCATTTGGTACAATAGCTTTTGGTATCGGAACAAGTGAGGTTGAGATGGTTCTGGCAACACAGTGTATTCTTCAGCCAAAACCAAAGAAAATGAGGATCACTCTGAATGGGGAACTTCATAACGGCGTGACTTCCAAAGATATAATCATGTATATCATATCAAAGATTTCAGCCAGCGGAGCAACAGGATATTTTGTTGAGTATTGCGGATCTGCAATAAAAAGTCTTAGCATGGAAGCAAGGATGACTATCTGCAATATGAGCATTGAGATGGGTGCCCGTGGCGGGCTGATTGCCCCCGATGAAAGTACATTCGAATATCTGAAAAAACTTCCCTCAATACCCGGAATTAATGATCTCAGTTCTTCAATTAATGAGTGGAAAGAACTCCGGAGCGATACTGATGCCATCTTTGAAAGTGAACTTAAATTTGATGCCGGTTTAATAAAACCCATGATCACATATGGTACAAACCCCGGAATGGGAATGGCTGTTGATGATTCAATTCCTATTTCGGATGAAAAGGACAAAGAAGGTTCATCCTCATTTTTAAAATCACTTGATTATATGGGTTTTAAACCCGGCATGAAACTTCTTGGGCATCCTGTAGATTATGTATTTTTAGGGAGCTGCACAAATGGGCGGATAGAAGATTTCAGGGCATTTGCCCAGATAATCAGGGGAAGAAAAAAAGCAAATAATATCACCGCTCTGATAGTCCCTGGTTCAAAAAAGGTTGAAGAACAGATGGTTGCTGAAGGTCTTATAGAAATATATAAGAATGCAGGTTTTGAGGTAAGGCAACCTGGTTGCTCATCTTGTCTGGCCATGAATGAAGATAAAATTCCCCAGGGAAAATATGCAGTATCAACCTCTAACAGGAACTTTGAGGGCCGACAGGGCCCTGGAGCCAGAACTTTGCTGGCAAGTCCGCTGACAGCCGCTGCCGCAGCAATAACCGGGAAGATAACCGATCCAAGGGAATTCATAACTGAAGAAAATAAAATCAAAAAATAATCCGATATGCCTAAAGTTAAATTTGATACATTTGAGTCAACCTGCGTTCCACTTCCATATGAAAATGTTGATACGGATCAGATTATTCCTGCGAGGTTTTTAAGTGCCACCTCAAGGCAAGGATTCGGAGATAATCTCTTCCGCGACTGGAGATATACAAAGACAGGTGAGAAAAACGGCGAATTTGTTCTCAATAATCCAGCATACAATGGGAAGGTACTTGTTGCCGGTAAAAATTTTGGAAGCGGATCAAGTCGCGAACATGCTGTCTGGGCTATTTTTGATTATGGATTCAGGGCAGTCGTTTCAAGCTTTTTCGCAGATATTTTCATGAACAATGCACTTAATAATGGACTGCTTCCGATAGTAATCTCCGATGATTTATTGAAAAAGTTACTCGGTCTGGTGCAAAAGAACCCTGACACGAAAGTCAGAATTGATCTTGAAAACCAGACTTTTATGATTCTATCCACCGGCGATGCTGTTAAATTCGGGATCAATTCCTATAAGAAGGAATGTCTGCTTAAAGGATTGGATGATATTGACTTTCTTCTGAGTATGAAAAGTTCAATAACAAGTTATGAAAATAACAAAAGTATAGTAAAATGAGAGTTGAAATAATGGATACCACCCTCAGGGATGGGGAACAGACGCAGGGAGTGTCATACTCACCCCTCGAAAAACTTCACATTGCCAAGCTTCTCCTGAAAGATCTTAAAGTCGACAGGATTGAAGTTGCTTCCGCACGTGTTTCATCAGGGGAATTTGAGGCTATCAGGCAAATAACCGACTGGGCACGTCATAATAATCTCCAGCGGAAAGTAGAAGTATTGGGATTCGTCGATGGAGATATTTCCATAAAGTGGATAGATGATGCTGGAGGAAAGGTCTTAAATCTTCTCTGCAAAGGATCACTCCGACATCTCGAAAAACAATTGAGAAAAACACCCGATCAGCATGTGAGTGATATCAAGGGAATACTAAAAAATGCTGAATGCCGCGATATGGAAGTAAACATCTATCTTGAAGACTGGTCGAACGGGATGATACATTCCGAATCGTATGTATTTTATCTGCTTGATTCTTTGAAGAATGAGAATATCAAAAGATTCATGCTTCCAGATACGCTGGGGATACTTAACCCTGAACAGACTTTCAATTTCTGTAAAAATATTATCGACAGGTATCCTTCACTTCATTTTGATTTTCATGCACATAATGATTATGACCTGGCAGTTGCCAATGTCTTTTCAGCGGTTAAAGCAGGGATATCAGGAATTCATACTACTATTAACGGACTCGGAGAAAGAGCAGGAAATGCACCACTGTCAAGTGTAATTGGTGTTCTTCGCGATCTGGTTCATGTTGAGACAGCAGTAAATGAATTCGAGATAACCAAAGCGAGTAAAATAGTTGAAACATTCAGCGGAATACGTATACCGGTGAACAAACCGGTGATAGGAGAAAACGTATTTACACAAACATCAGGAGTTCATGCTGACGGAGATAGTAAAGACAACCTTTATTATAACAGCCTGCTCCCTGAAAGATTCGGTAGAAAAAGGAAATATGCCCTCGGGAAACAATCTGGCAAAGCGACAATCAGGAAAAACCTTGAAGAGTTCGGACTGTTTCTTAATCCTGAATCACTCACCAAAGTAACTCAGAGAGTTATTGAACTCGGGGATAAAAAAGAAAATGTAACAACCGAGGACCTGCCATTTATTATTGCTGATGTTCTGGGCAGTGAACAGATCAACTACCAGATCTTTATAAAAAATTATTCGCTATCCCTCTCCTATGGCTTAAAACCATTTGCGAGCGTCCAAATTGAGATTGACGGCAATTTGTATCAGGAAACATCATCGGGTGACGGTCAATATGATGCATTTATGAGAGCATTACATATAATCTATGACAAACTCGGGAAAAAGTATCCGGTATTAACAGATTACCAGGTATCAATACCTCCCGGAGGTAAAACCGATGCCTTTGTGGAGACTGTTATTACATGGAATTACAATGGAAAGGAATTTAAAACCAGAGGATTTGATGCCGACCAGACTGAATCGGCAATAAAAGCCACAGAACGAATGCTGAATATTGTTGAGAATATTGAAATGAAAATAATAGCTGACAGGAGATTAACCGAAGTATAAATATACCTCAGATATCCTGACAATTATCCTAATATTAATATAATAAATACAAACAAACTTATGAGTAAATCATACAAGATTGCTGTTATACCTGGTGATGGTACAGGCCCGGAAGTTGTCAGGGAAGGTAAAAAAGTACTGAGTGCTGTGGCTTCAAAATATGGATTTAAGCTGAATTTCGAAGAATTTGATTTTGGAGGAGATCGTTATCTGAGAACAGGTGAAATACTGCCTGATTCTGCAATTGATCAATTAAAAAAGTTTGATTCGATTTTTTTGGGTGCAATCGGACATCCCGATGTAAAACCAGGCATCCTGGAAAAAGGAATTCTTCTCAAACTACGTTTTGAATTGGATCAGTATATTAATCTTCGTCCTATTAAACTGTATCCCGGAGTGGCTACACCTCTTAAAGATAAGGGACCTGAGCATATTGATTATGTTGTTGTAAGAGAAAATACAGGCGACGTATATACAGGTATCGGAGGTGTTACAATGAAAGGCACACCGCATGAAGTCGCAATTCAGAATATGGTTTACAACCGTATGCAGGTTGAACGCTGTCTGCGGTATGCTTTTGAATATACCAGAAAAAGGAATAAGAAGAATACTCTGGCTCTATGCGGAAAAACCAATGTACTAACCTACGTATTTGATCTTTGGGAAAGGGCTTTTCATGAGATTGGTAAAGCTGATTATCCCGATATTCACCGCGAATATTTTCACGTGGATGCAACCTGTATGTGGATGGTTAAAAATCCCGAATGGTTTGACGTTATTGTTACAACCAATATGTTTGGTGACATTATAACCGACCTGGGAGCAATTACTCAGGGAGGAATGGGGATCGCTGCCGGAGGAAATATTAATCCTGAAGGTGTTTCAATGTTTGAGCCTATTGGTGGTTCTGCACCAAAATATACTGGTAAGAACATCATAAATCCACTGGCCTCTATTGCATGCGGCGGTATGATGCTTGAACACCTTGGTGAAGAAAAAGCTGCCCGGGCAATAGAAAACGCAATAATGGATGTAACAGCCAATAAACTGAAAGATATGGGAGCCGGCCGGATGGGATATTCAACTACTGAAGTAGGAGACCTGGTGGCTGAAAGAGTTTAGTTTATAAAAGATCAATTTTTGTTTTTAACTTGTACTAATTATTAATTTTTTCCTATCTTTGCATTAATAATTTTAAGAAATGTATTACAAATCATCAACTCATCATCATTCTCATACTTGTTCTCAGGCGAGGTGATAGTGATTTGTATGTAAATAATAATATCATAAACCCGTCTGAGCAGATCAGGCGGGTTTTTTATTTCCCTGCTGGTTTGCTCAGACACATTTGAATAAGAAAAATGAGTGAACTGAAAATTGCGATTCAAAAGAGCGGACGACTGAGTGAACATTCGAAAAAATTGCTTGAAGAATGTGGTATTAAATTCTCAAATGGTATCAGTGTCCTTAAAACCACAGCCAAAAATTTTCCTGTTGAGCTGCTGTTCCTGAGAGATGATGATATCCCTCAATATGTCGAACAGCAGGTTGCCGATATAGGCATTCTGGGTGAAAACATGGTTTTAGAAAAGAATAAGGAGGTAAATATAATTGAACAGCTGGGGTTTGCACAATGCAGACTGAGCCTTGCCATTCCAAAAGAGGAGAAATATCCGGGATTGAGTTATTTCATGAATAAGAAGATTGCAACAAGCTATCCTAATATCCTTTCCGGTTTCTTAAAGAAAAACAAAATAACTGCTGAAATTGAAGAGATCAGCGGAAGCGTGGAAATTGCTCCCGGTATTGGTCTGGCCGACGCTGTATGCGACATAGTAAGCTCAGGCAGCACCCTGCTTACCAATGGATTACATGAAGTCGAAACCATACTTAAGAGCCAGGCAGTAATAATCGGGAATAAAAACCTCGACCCTGGAAAGCAGGCAATATTAAACAGGTTATTGTTCCGGATAAGGGCAGTTAAGAATGCTAAAGAGAACAAATATATATTACTGAATGCCCCGGAATCAGCAGTAAAAAAAATATGTTCTATACTCCCCGGAATGAAAAGTCCTACTATAGTGCCTCTCGTAGAAAAAGGATGGTGCAGTCTCCACTCTGTTGTAAAAGAAGATGAATTCTGGGAAAGAATTGATCAACTTAAGGCTGCTGGTGCTGAAGGTATTCTCGTAATTCCAATCGAAAAAATGATATTATAATGAAACTAGTCTATTTTCCTGAAAAAGAGAGCTGGGAAACACTATATAATCGGCCGGGAATTGACAAAAATGATCTCACGGATGTCGTCAGAAGCATAATTAACGGCGTAAAATCAGAGGCTGACAAAGCTATTTACTATTATGCCAAAAAATTTGACGGTATATCACCCGGAGAATTAAAGGTATCCTCAACTGAGATAAAGGAATCAACCGGACATATTCCTAAGGAACTTAAAAACGCAATAAAAATTGCCAAAAAAAATATTGAAGATTTTCATTCTGTCCAGCTTCATACTGAACCCGTTGTTGAAACTGTAAAAGGTGTAAAATGCTGGAGAAAAAGCGTCGCGATTGAAAAAGTGGGATTATATATTCCCGGAGGAAGTGCTCCTCTTTTTTCAACCTTGCTCATGCTTGGTATACCGGCCAGACAGGCGGGATGCAAAGAAATAATCGTTTGTACCCCACCCGGGAAGGATGGAAAGATAAGTAACCTGATCCTGTATACTGCCCAGCTTATTGGGATCTCTGAAATATTTATGGTGGGTGGAGCTCAGGCTATAGCAGCGATGGCATATGGCACTGAAAGTATTCCGAAAGTTTATAAAATATTCGGACCGGGTAATCAATATGTTACAAAAGCCAAAGAGATGGTTCAGCAGGATGGAATTTCGATAGATATGCCAGCAGGTCCAAGTGAAGTTCTGGTAATTGCAGACAGTCGTGCCAATCCGGAATTTGTTGCTGCTGACTTGCTTTCACAGGCTGAACATGGGCCTGATAGCCAGGTAATTATGCTAACTGATAATCAGGCTCTTATAGAAAGGGTGAAAACAGAAGTTGAGAAACAGGTGAAGCTGTTGCCAAGGAAAGATATCGCTATAAAAGCGCTGGAACACAGCAAGTTAATTCTCCTTCCATCTATTGACGATTGTATTGATTTCAGCAACAATTATGCACCGGAGCATCTTATCATTAACACCTCCGATATAAGTTCAGATGCAAACAAAGTAATAAACGCCGGCTCAGTCTTCCTTGGAAGTTTCAGCTGTGAAAGTGCCGGTGATTATGCATCCGGAACTAACCACACACTTCCTACAAACGGATTTGCAAAAAACTATAGTGGCGTCTCTACTGAAAGCTTTCTCAGGAAAATTTCTTTCCAGGAAATAAGCGAGGAAGGAATGAAGAATCTTGGACCTTCAATAGAACTAATGGCTGAAGCGGAGTCACTGATTGGCCATAAAAATGCAGTGAGTATCAGACTTAAAAGCTTAAAGAATGGTTGATATAAATAAACTGGTCAGGGAAAATGTCCTCAGACTAACTCCATATTCATGTGCCAGGGATGAATTCAATGGCAAAACCGGTATTTTTATGGATGCCAACGAAAACCCTTATGGTAACCTGAACCGATATCCCGATCCCTACCAGAGAGATTTGAAAAAAGCAATTTCGAAAGTTAAAGGGATTGAAGAGGAAAAAATATTTCTGGGAAACGGAAGCGATGAAATTATAGATCTTTGCTTCAGGATCTTCTGTAATCCGGGTATTGACAAAGCTCTTATATTTCCACCCACGTATGGAATGTACGAAGTGTCAGCTTCAGTAAATGATATTGAAATCTTAAAGGTTCCACTGAATGAAAGTTTCCAGATTAATCTGCAAAAAGTCAAATCGGTATTTTCAGATAAAAGGCTGAAACTGATATTTATCTGTTCACCAAATAACCCTACAGCCAACTCAATGAATTTCGCGGACATTGAATATATAATAGCTGAATTCAATGGGATTGTGCTAATAGATGAAGCTTATATTGATTTCAGTGAAAAGCCCTCAGTAATAAGACTGGTTGATAAATATCCAAACCTTATATTGATGCAGACACTAAGTAAGGCATTCGGTCTGGCATCCGTACGGGTTGGAATGGCCTTTTCAAATCCCGCTATTGTTCAGTATTTCAATAAGATGAAACCACCTTATAATATAAGTACAATTAATCAGAAAGCCGCCTTGTATAAACTTGATAATATTGACGGCTATAACAATCAGATCATTAAAATTAAACAGGAAAGAGAAAGACTTTCTGCAAATCTGATAAAAATGAAAATAATAGAAAAGGTTTATCCATCAGATGCAAATTTTCTACTTGTAAAAGTTAAAAATGCTGATTACATTTATAAAACATTGGTTGACAAGAATATAATTACCAGGAACCGAAGCAGGGTAATTAATAACTGCCTCCGTATTACTGTCGGTAAAAAAACAGAAAACGACAAACTGGTAAAAGCATTGAGAGAGTTATGAAAAGAATAAAAGCTTTACCCCCTTTCCTGTTTCCCCCAAGGGGGAAAAGATAAATCTTACTCCTTCCCCTTTGGGGGAAGGTTGGGAAGAGGGTAACTGAATATAATTACAAATTTGATTAAGATGAAGAAAGTACTCTTTATTGACAGGGACGGAACGATCCTGGTCGAGCCGGAAGATGAACAGGTAGATAGTTTTGAGAAGCTGGCATTTCTCCCGGGAGCTATATCATGTTTATCAAAGATTGCCAAAGAGACTGATTTTGAACTTATTATGGTAACCAATCAGGATGGTCTTGGTACAGGGTCATTCCCTGAAGAGACCTTCTGGCCAGTTCATAACAAGATGCTGGAAATCCTTAAAGATGAGGGTATTGTTTTCTCCGAAATATTTATTGACAGGACAATCCCATCACAAAAGGCTCCTACTCGTAAACCGGGAACTGCAATGCTTGTTAATTACCTGGCAAGAGGGATAGACCTCAACTCATCATTCGTTATTGGTGACAGGATGATTGATATTGAACTGGCTAAGAATCTCGGATGTAAAGCAATATACCTTAATAATGAAAACTTTCCTGAAGCTGAATTAACTACCAATGACTGGAACGATATCTATAAATATCTTAAACAAATCCCGCGAACGGCAAGAACTCAACGGAAAACATCCGAGACTAATATACAGATCGAACTCAATCTTGATGGATCCGGCAAGAGTTCAATTGATACAGGAATTGGATTCTTTGATCACATGCTCGAACAGATTGCCCGCCATGGTAACCTCGATCTTTCAATACGAGTGAAGGGGGATCTTCAGATTGACGAGCATCATACTATTGAAGATGTGGCTATTGCGTTAGGTGATGCTGTTCGGACAGCACTGGGGGGGAAAAAAGGGATTGAGCGGTACAGTTTTGTCCTTCCAATGGATGACTGCCTTGCACAGGTTGCTCTCGATTTTGGAGGCAGACCCTGGCTGGTGTGGAAAGTGGAATTTTCACGCGAAAAAATTGGAGAAATACCCACAGAATTGTTTTCCCACTTTTTTAAGTCATTCAGCGACAATGCAAAATGCAACCTTAATATAATTGCTGAAGGTCAGAATGAGCATCACAAGATCGAAGCAATCTTCAAGGCATTCGCAAAAGCCATAAAACTTGCAGTAAAACAAACAGATAACTTCAATTTACCGACTACAAAGGGCAGTCTATGATCGCGATTATAAAATACAATGCCGGGAATATCAAATCGGTGCAGAATGCACTTACCAGCCTTGGTTATGAATGTATAATTACTGATGATCCGGCGGAGATATTAAATGCCGATAAAGTCATTTTCCCCGGGGTTGGAGAAGCCAGTTCAGCCATGCACTATCTGAAGGAAAGAGGACTCGATAAAGCTATCATTTCATTGAAACAACCTGTATTGGGAATCTGCCTGGGCTTACAACTCATGTGTCGCCATTCGGAAGAAGGCGATACAAAATGCCTGGGAATATTTGATACCGGGGTAAAGTTATTTCCTCCGGTTGACAAGATCCCACATATGGGCTGGAATAATTTTCTGACAATAAAAGGAGATCTGTTCAAAGGCTTAAAAATTGAAGACGATGTTTATTATGTTCATAGTTATTACCCCGATATCTCATCATGCACGGTAGCAACATGTGAATATATATTGCCTTTCAGTGCGGCAATGCAAAAGGATAATTTTTATGCAACGCAATTTCATCCTGAAAAATCAGCAGAAACCGGTGAAAAAATATTAAGAAATTTTCTGGAGATATGAGAATAATTGTGGCAATCGATATTATTGGAGGTAAATGTGTCCGTCTTACCAGGGGAGATTTCAATACTAAAAAAATTTATAATGAAGATCCCCTCGAAGTTGCCTTAATGATTGAAGATAGCGGAATAAATTTTATTCATCTGGTTGACCTGGAAGGAGCAAAAAATAAAAAGTTGGAAAACATTAAAGTCCTGGAAAAAATTGCATGGAAGACTAAATTAAAAATTGACTTTGGTGGTGGATTAAGATCTTATGAAGACCTGATAACAGTTATTAATGCCGGGGCGAGGCAGGTTACAGCCGGAAGTATCGCTGTCACTAAACCTCATTTATTCTTGGAATGGCTGACAAAACTGGGACAAGAAAAATTAATACTCGGTGCGGATGTCATTGACAGAAAAGTTACAACCGGAGGCTGGCTCGAAAACTCAGAGAAAGAAATAATTAGTTTTATCTCTGATTATAAGTCAAAGGGTGTGAAATATACAATTTGTACTGATATTCAGAAAGATGGTATGCTACAAGGACCCTCAACAGCTTTGTATAAAGAGATTCTAAGCAAAGTAAAAATCAAGCTGATTGCCAGCGGAGGCATATCATCAGTTAAAGATATTGATGATATCAGGGAAGCCGGTTGCGAAGGAGCAATTATTGGTAAAGCTGTTTATGAGGGAAAAATAACCTTAAAAGAATTAGGAAAACAATGTTAAAAAGACGAATTATTCCATGTCTCGATATTAAAGACGGGAGAACAGTCAAAGGAGTGAATTTTATAAATCTCATGGATGCGGGCGATCCTGTTGAGCTGGCAAAAGCCTATGTGAAGCAGGGCGCTGACGAACTGGTTTTCCTGGATATTACTGCAACAATTGAAAACAGGAAAGCACTTGCCGGACTGGTTGAAAGGATTGCAGCTGAAATAAATATTCCATTTACGGTAGGAGGAGGAATAGATACTGTAAACGATGTTTCAATTCTTATTAAAGCCGGAGCGGATAAAGTAACTGTAAATTCATCAGCAGTGAGGAGACCCGAACTAATTTCTGAGATAGCCGGGCAATTCGGAAGCCAGTGTGTAGTGGTTGCTATTGACACAAAGCTTATTGATGATGAATGGATTGTAGTGATTGATGGAGGCCGGACCATAACGGGATTAAAAACGGTCATCTGGGCAAATAAAGTTGAAGAGCTGGGAGCCGGGGAAATCATGCTCACCTCAATGAATAATGACGGAACAAAAACAGGATTTTCTTTGGATATTACCGGAGAGGTAAGCAGGAATGTAAACATACCTGTCATTGCATCGGGAGGAGCCGGTACTCTGAAACACTTCAAGGAAGTCTTTTTTAATACGGGCTGCAGTGCTGCTCTGGCAGCAAGTATATTTCACTTTGGTGAGATTACTATACCAGATCTTAAAAGGTACTTAATTAGTGAGAAAATTAGTGTAAGATATTGAATATGGAACAAATCGATTTTACCAAAGGAAACGGACTGGTTCCGGTTGTTATTCAGGATAATAACACACTTCAGGTACTAATGGTAGGATACATGAATGAGGAGGCGTTCGAAAAAACCCTGGCAGAGAAGAAGGTAACTTTTTTCAGCAGAAGTAAAAACCGTCTCTGGACTAAAGGAGAAACCTCCGGAAATTTTTTATATACGGAAGAAATTTTATCCGATTGTGATAATGATTCAATCCTTATCAAAGTTAATCCTGCCGGACCTGTTTGTCATACAGGCAGCACTGCCTGTTTTGGCGATGAGACCTCAAAAGGGTTTATATATGAATTGGAACATGTTATAGATCAGCGTATTGAAAATAACATTGATGAATCGTACACCAACAAGCTCTATATAAAGGGGATTAATAAGGTTGCACAGAAAGTCGGTGAAGAAGCCGTTGAATTAATTATCGAAGCCAAGGATAATAACATCGAATTGTTCAGGAATGAAGCAGCTGACCTCCTTTATCATCTGCTTATTCTATTGAAAACAAAAGGAGTCAATCTGCAAAGTATTGAAGAGGTTTTGAAGAAAAGACACAAAAAATAGTTTTTTGCCCCCTCCCCTTAAAGGCTAACCTTTATACACATCTTCTTTGCCACGAATGTGGCTAAATTGATCAAATAACTGACAATTTTCAACCAAATCTCCACTTTTTATGACTTTTCCCTTGTTTTTTTAAAAATTCGATTACTTTTGTAAGCCAATAACGCAACCAAATGAATATTGTATACAAATATTTTATCTCCTTTTATTACTTCTATTTTTATTTTAAAACCAGATAAAGGGATTTTTGTATACAGATAATATTAATTATATGAAAGCAAGGGTCCCTCAGAGGGGGCCCTTGCTGTTTTAATACTTATGAGAAAATGAAGATTGCAATACAAGGAGAGGCCGGATGTTTTCATGAAGTTGCTGCCAGGCAATATTTCAATTATGATGAGATTGAAATTGTACCTTGTTCGACTTTCGATCTGGAACTCAGTACTCTTAAAGGTGGAGACGCTGACTTTGCCGTTATGGCGATTGAAAATGCAAGGTCAGGAAGTATCCTCTATAATTACACCCTCATCAGAGAATCGGGGATGAAGATCCTGGGAGAACATAATCTTCGCATAAGACAAAATCTAATGGCTCTGCCTGGCCAGTTGATAACCGACATCAGAGAAATAAGATCTCATCCAATTGCCCTTGCACAATGCATGACTTTTCTCAATCAGTTTCCCGGCATGACCCTCATTGAGAGCAATGATACGGCAGGTAGCGCTAAACAGATCAGTGAGAATAAGGTAAAAGGAGTGGCTGCTATCGCACCATCCCATGCGGCAGAGATATATGGTCTTGAAATACTGGCTCCCGGAATTGAAACTTATAAACAAAACTATACGCGGTTTCTGGTAGTAGGTAATGAGGAAAAAGGAAACACAAGAGGCAATAAAGTATCAATCTGTTTCTCTACCGGACATAAACCAGGATCATTGGCTAAAGTTCTGGTCAAACTGGCAGAACTGGAGATTAACCTTTCAAAAATCCAGTCTGTTCCAAGACTTAACGGAGAATGGGAATATATGTTCTATCTTGATCTGGAGTTAAATAAAAATACAAAATCCGACATAATCAAAAGGGTTCTGGATAAATATACAAGTAACCTGGAGATACTTGGAGTTTATTTTAAAGGAGATATGCTATATGACAGTTAAACCGGCCGATCGCACAGGAAATGTGCAGGAATATTATTTCTCTCAAAAGCTTGCCCAGATTGACAGGATGCGCAGAGAGGGTTCAGATGTTATTAATCTTGGTATCGGTAGCCCCGACCAGCCGCCTTCGGAAAATACAATTTCAGCGCTGATTGAACATGCAAAAAAAACCACAACGCATGGATATCAGAGCTATTCAGGTATACCCGCTCTAAGGCAGGCATTCTCAGACTGGTATGAAAAGTATTTTAAAGTCAATCTGAATCCCGACAACGAGATACTTCTTCTGATGGGAAGCAAAGAGGGTATAATGCACATAAGCATGGCATTTGTCAATCCCGGAGATGAAGTTCTTGTCCCTGATCCCGGATATCCGACATATTCCTCTGTTACAAACCTTGTTGGTGGCATTATCAGAAAATATGATCTGAGTGAAAAGAATGGCTGGCTTCCCGACCTTGAAGCCATCGAAAAGAGTGATTTGAGCAGAGTAAAACTAATGTGGGTTAATTATCCACATATGCCAACCGGAGTAAAAGGATCCATGAAACTTTTTGAAAAGCTGGTAGCCTTTTGCAAAAAACACAATATACTCCTATGCAACGATAACCCGTACAGCTTTATATTGAACAAAGAATACTATAGTCTTCTGGCTGTTGATGGAGCAAAAGAAATTGCCCTTGAACTCAACTCCCTGAGTAAGTCACATAACATGGCAGGTTGGCGGATTGGAATGGTTGCCGGGCAGAGTGAATATATCAAGAATATTTTGAAGGTAAAAAGCAATATGGATTCAGGCATGTTTCTGGCTATGCAGATGGCTGCAGTTGAGGCGCTTAATAATCCGGAATCATGGTACAATAATGTCAATAGAGTTTACATCATACGAAAGAAAATAGTAGAAGAAATCATGGAGTTGCTGAAATGTACATATGATAAATCCCAGGCTGGCTTGTTTGTCTGGGGACGCATTCCTGAAGATATTCCGGATTGTGAACCTTATGTAGAGAATATATTGATGAAGACACTTGTGTTCATTACACCCGGATTTATTTTCGGAAAGAACGGAAAAAGGTATATCCGTATTTCACTCTGTGCAACTGAAGAAAAGCTGAAGGAAGCCAGAAATAGAATCGCGAGTTTCCTTATTGCCCGTTAATTAAATAACCTGATAGCTTAGTAAATTAATATCAAATAACTTAATAACAAAAACAAAAATGACAATTGCTGTAATCGGAATAGGACTGATAGGTGGATCACTTATGGTTGATCTGCGGAAAAGGGGGTTTGCAGATAAAATTATAGGTGTCGACACAAATATCCTTCACCAGAATATAGCCCAGCTTTGCGGATTGGTTGATGAAAATGACACCCTGGAAAATGCAATTGACAGGAGCGATTTAATAATACTCTCCACACCGGTGAATACCAATTGTGTTATGTTGCCGGGCATTCTCGACAGGATCGAAGGCACATCAAAAATTGTAACCGATATGGGTTCAACAAAAGCCAGTATAGCAAAAGCTTCAAAAAACCATTCCTCCAGGGGCAGGTATGTTGCAGTACACCCTATGGCGGGTACGGAATATTCCGGCCCTCTCGCTGCTACTGGTAAACTTTTTGACTATAAGACTGCAATTATTTGTGACAGGGAACTTAGTGATCCCGATGCTCTCGAAACAATAGAACAAATGCTTGACTTGCTGAACATGCATAAAGTATATATGAACTCCTCTGAACACGATGTGCATGTTGCTTATATATCTCATATTTCTCATATTACATCCTTTTCACTGGCATTAAGTGTACTCGAAAAGGAACAGGAAGAACAAAACATCCTTACCCTGGCAGGTGGTGGTTTTGAAAGTACTGTCCGTCTGGCCAAAAGTAACGGTGAGACCTGGGCGCCTATCTTTCTTGAAAATTCACAATATATCCTGGAAGTGATGGATACTTATATTGAAAAGATGAATTCATTCAGAAAAATGATTTCAGATAAAGATATTAACGGTTTGAAAGCCCTGATGGAAGAGGCTAATAAGATCAGGAAAATATTAAACTAAGTTTGGAGTGAACTAGAGTTTGGGTAAAGAAGTTTGGAGTGAACTAAAGTTTAAAGTGCCTAAAGTTGGAAAAAAATAAATTAAAAACATTGACTATTGATTTAAGTTCTATATGCACTTTAGGCACTTTAGGCACTTTAGGCACTCTAGGCACTTACTTATTATTTAACAAATAAATATATAAGATAATGGAAGTAAATCTGAAGAATTCCCTCATTAAAGACTGGAGAGGATACAAGGGAAGGCCTTTCCTGATCTCTGGCCCATGTAGTGCTGAAACAGAGGAGCAGGTGATGGAAACTGCCTTTCAATTGGCTCAGATAAAAGAGGTTAGCGTATTTCGAGCCGGCATCTGGAAACCCAGGACACGTCCTAATTCTTTTGAGGGTGTAGGTAGTGAAGGGTTGAAATGGCTCAGAAGAGTGAAACAGGAAACAGGTCTTCTTGTGGGCACCGAAGTGGCGAATGAAAAACATGTCTACGAGGCCCTGAAATATGGTATCGATATGTTATGGATTGGAGCCAGGACATCAGTTAATCCCTTCACTGTTCAGGAGATATCCGATGCTTTGAGCGGAGTAGATGTTATGGTACTGGTTAAAAATCCTATAAATCCCGACATTGAATTATGGATAGGTGCCATTGAACGGATTGCCAGAGCAGGCATTACGCGTATAGGTGCAATACATAGAGGTTTCTCATCGTATGAAAAGACACTTTACCGCAATCAACCTAACTGGCAGCTGCCAATTGAACTACGGAGGCGAATACCTGATTTACCAATCATCTGTGATCCAAGCCATATAGCCGGAGCAAGACAATTTCTTCACGAGATTTCCCAGAAGGCGATGGACCTTAATTTCGATGGGCTCATGCTAGAATCACATATCAATCCTGCAAAAGCGCTAAGCGATGCTGCACAACAACTTACACCGAATGATCTGAAAGAGCTCCTGAGCAGATTAATACTTCGTAATGCCAGTACTTTAGATCCAAAGCTATTGGATGTACTTGGTGAACTCCGGCAGCAGATTGATGTATATGATGATCACCTTCTCGATCTGATGGAACAAAGAATGAAAGTATCAGAAACTATCGGTCGTTATAAAAAGGAAAATAATATCACTATCTTGCAAACTAGCCGGTGGGATGAAATTATCAATAAAGTAATTGCCAAAGGTAAGGATAAAGGCTTGAGCTCGGAACTTATTGATACAATATTCAAAGCGATTCACCAGGAGTCTATTAATCATCAGATGAAGGTCATGAATAATGGAGTAAAAAGCGAGGACGACAATTAATAAAACTAAAACGAACCTATGGAAAGATATTTAGAACCGTCCGGAATTAAAGGTACTATCAAAGCTCCTGCTTCAAAAAGCATGACACAAAGGGCAATAGCAGCCGCATTACTGGCTGACGGTCAAAGTATAATCCATAACCCCTCTTATTGTGATGATTCCCTCGCTGCGTTGAGTATGGCGGTTGGCCTTGGCGCCAGGGTTGAACCTCTCGTTAATGAACTGAAAATAAATGGATCAGCAGTATTAAAAGAACCAAAACTGAATTGCGGGGAATCGGGATTGGCAATACGTATGTTCTCTCCCATAGCTGCTTTATATCCTGTCGAAATTACTTTGGTTGGTGCAAATTCACTTAAAAAGAGGCCTATGTTCATGATTGAAGAGGCCTTAAGTCAGCTTGGAGTGAAGTGCATAAGCTCAGGGGGTTTTCTCCCGCTCACAATTCAGGGGCCAATCGTTGGAGGACATTGCGAAATCGACGGATCGGTAAGCAGCCAGTTATTAACAGGTTTGCTTATGGCTTTGCCTCTGGCAGTCAAAAACTCTGAAATAAAGGTCAATAACCTGAAAAGCAAACCATACATTGATATGACAATCGAGATTCTGAAGTCATTTGGCATATCGATTAAGAATAAAGGCTATAGTACGTTCAGCATTCCGGGCAATCAAAAGTATATTCCTCATAATTATACGGTTGAAGGTGACTGGAGCGGAGGAGCATTTCTTCTTGTTGCAGGTGCCATAAATGGGGAGCTAAGCATTACAGGACTGCACCGAGACAGCAAGCAAAGTGATATGTCAATAGTTAATGCTCTTAAGAAAGCCGGTGCAAAAATGACTATCGGTGAAAATCAGATCGAGATATCCAAATCAGAATTAAAAGCGTTTGAATTTGATGCCACAGAATCACCGGACCTTTTCCCGCCACTGGTTGCACTAGCTTCTTATTGTGAAGGAATTTCAGCTATCAAAGGGGTATCAAGGTTAATTTTTAAGGAGAGTGACCGTGCTAAAACTCTGTCGGAAGAATTTGGTAAGATGAATATTAAAATCGAAATTAATAATGATCTGATGTTTGTTACAGGGGGCCAGCCTCACGGAGCCAGGGTTGAATCACATGATGATCACCGGATAGCAATGGCTGTTACAGTAGCTTCACTTGGTGCTACAGGAAGAATATCTCTCAGGGATTCTCAATGTGTAGCAAAATCCTATCCTGGCTTTTTTGATGATCTCAGACATCTTGGCGCTGCAGTTCATGAATGATACACGGGAAGTCTTATTTGTTATCATTCCGAACATAAAAAGCGCTATTTCATTATAAAATTAAATAAATGTGATTTTTTGTTGATATTTTAAATTTTTGATTATTTTTGTCGTCATGGAAGCAAAAATGTTTTATATCTGGTCGTGGCGCAGCTCAACTGAGTCAGCTGTGAAACAAGCCATTATATAACATTTACAAAATATTTATTTATAGAGGCACTCTGTTCACAGTGTGCCTTTTTTATTTATTAACCATAAATCAATTATACAATGAAAAAGAACTTTAAGATTTTATTAAGTGAAGATGAAATGCCAAGGCAATGGTATAATATCGTGGCGGACATGCCAAATAAACCGATGCCTCCGTTGAATCCGGCTACAAAACAACCAGTTGGTCCGGAGGACCTTGCCGCTGTTTTCCCCATGGAGCTTATTAAACAGGAGGTATCACAAGAGAGATATATTGATATACCTGAAGAAGTGGTTGACCTCTATAAAACCTATCGTCCCTCACCCCTCTTCAGGGCATTTAATCTCGAAAATGCGCTGGGCACAAAAAGCAAAATCTACTACAAATACGAAGGGGGAAATTATTCAGGTTCTCATAAAGCCAACACCGCAATTCCACAGGCATATTATAACAAAATGGAAGGAATAAAAAGAATTACCACCGAGACCGGAGCCGGACAGTGGGGAAGCGCAATGAGTTTCGCCTGCCACCACTTCGGACTTGAACTTCTGGTCTTTATGGTAAAGGTCAGTTATGACCAGAAACCAGGCCGCAAGCTTTTGATGAACACCTATAATGCCAAGGTAGTGGCTTCACCAAGCACCATGACAGTGGCCGGGAGGAGTGTCCTTGAACTTGATCCCAACTCCCCTGGAAGTCTGGGTATAGCAATTTCTGAAGCAATGGAGGTGGCCGTACAGGATCCATATACCAAATACTCTCTAGGAAGCGTTCTGAACCATGTTCTTCTTCATCAGACAATTATCGGACAGGAGGCATTACTTCAGATGGCGAAGGCAGATGATTATCCTGACGTCGTTATCGGGTGTTTTGGAGGAGGATCAAATTTTTCTGGAATTGCTTTCCCATTCCTCCGCGAAAACCTGATCAACGGAAAGAAAACCCGTCTCCTGACAGTTGAACCATCTTCATGTCCTAAACTCTCGAAAGGGAAATTCATGTACGACTTCGGAGACAGCGCAGGTATGACCCCTCTCCTTCCAATGTACACACTGGGACATAATTTCATTCCGGAGAAAATTCATGCCGGCGGCTTGAGATATCATGGCGCCGGAGTCCTGCCCAGTCAGCTTCTTAAAGATGGCCTGATTGAAGTGAAAGCAAAAATGCAGCGGGAATGTTTTGAAGCAGGTGTGCTCTTCGCAAGAACGGAAGGCACTCTTCCTGCTCCCGAATCGACATATGCTATTGCCGGCGCTCTTGATGAGGCAAGAAGGGCTGACCTTGAGGGAGTCTCAAAAACGATACTTTTTAACCTTAGCGGTCATGGTCATTTCGATATTTCTGCTTATGAGAAGTATTTTGAGAACAATCTTCCCGATCATGAAATGACCACTCTGGAGATTGAGGATTCAATAGCAAAAAGCAATATCCCAGCTTGACCTCTCCCTAAATCCCTCCCCCAGGGGGGAGGGACTTAACCGGTAAATTATCCTTTGCTACCTTCTCAAAGACTTAAAGGAAAAGCTATTATAAATAGGATTGTATTAACTCCCTTATGGGGAGATGGGGGCTAAAAATCTGAATAAGAAGTCGGATGAAGCAAGTACGGTTTTGTTTTTGAGGTTGAATTCTTATATTCTTCCATCGATGAGAGTTTTTTCCAATCAGGATGATTTCGGAATGCAGCCCAGCGCTCATCATGAGATTTCATATCCGCGTAGGTGGTCATATATATAAGTCTCGGCATCTGGCTTCCAAGTATTACTTTGGCATAAAATACCGGATTGGCTCCAATACTTTGAAATATTCCGATCTCACCGCCTTCATTGAACATCTGAATTTTCTTAGCTGCCTTTGTTTCTGTTGCGCTTTCATAACTGCGATATTCATATATCCTTTCTGAATTAGGTGTAGTAAATGAAGGAACTTTGAATTGAGGCATATGAGTGAAAGCTTCTGCAAGAATACTTTCATATCTTACAAACGGAGGATTGTTATAGGGAGCATCAAGAAAGCCCTTTCCTGCTTGTAAATATACCTGGTCACTGGCAAGTTTATCTGAAAGCTGAGAATACTGTTCAATAGTTTTGAAAGGTATGAATACATAAACTAATTTACCAAAGGCTGTATCCGTTTCAACAGGTTTGAATACACCAACAACTGGAATACCTGCACGATGGAGAGCTGGAAGAAACGCATCCTTAAGATATGCATCAATCATTGCTTCCTGTGCCACACCATTAATACGGAATATCTTAACCTCATATATTTGTTGTTTTGCTTTGGGAACTCCAAAACTGTTTAAAGCAACGGAGATGAATAACAGTAATGCCGGAAATATCCGGTAAAGAATTTTTGATTTTTTCATAGTTAATGTTTTTATTATCAATTTATTAAATTTATTTTCTTTATATTTTATTGCCCCCTCCTCCCGCTTAGTTGGGATTATTTCTCAATGCTAAAGTGTATTTTAGTTATGATGTTTGCATTAGCCCCTGTTAAGGAGGGTTGTGGACTCAGCCTTAATATTCTTTTGAAAATTCCTTAAATATCTTGTTAGCATCCTCCGTTGTCATTTCGGAGCCCGACTGAATGTAGAATCTATGATACAGAGTCACTGATTGCCCTTTTTCGATTTTATAACTCATTTTCTCCTGTTTTGGATCATACGAATTCTGTCCAAAGTTATTTATTGAAAAAAGACCGTATCCCCTGGCATGAGCATAAGCCGGATAACCCAGATTTTTAGGATTATCGAATATCCCCATTGTAATCTGGACATTGTTCTTTATTCCTGACAGTAATACCCAATCATTTCTGGTTCCCCAAACATCATCTCCCTTTAGCCCTTTACTTGAAGTGTACATACCGGTCACTCCTGTATTATCTGTAGCTTTTACGGTAGTGGGATTACCCTTGTCATCGGTAAAGATCAGCGATTCTTTTGAAGGCATTTCAAATGCCCTGTCAACCCTGATTGCAAACATGCCTTCCTTGGTTTCACCAAGTGTTACCGGGCCATTTATTGCTGTTAGTGTTGAGATATGATCGATTGTGCGGGAATTCTTATCTCCTGAAAAAACATACCTGGTGTTCTCAGTCAATAAGGTATTCCCCTTGTTATCGTCCCAGTTCAAAACCACTTCAAGAATTCCTTTTTTCCCACTTTCTGCTTTTACAATTTTCTGGTGAACAATATGTCCATAGGAATCTTTTTTATTGGCCGGTATAGCTGAGGAGTTATTCCAGAAATCAAGTCCGTTGACGTTGCCATGATTAAACCAGATTCCTATATGGTGCGGGTGATCAACACGTTCACCTTTTCTTGGTTCAATAGGATAGCCCCTGGTGATCACAGAGCCGTCGGGAGCATAAACAGGAAACAAAAAGGTTTTTTCAATATTTTCCGGATATTGATAAGATGTAAAAAGGCTGCCGTTAATAAATACATCGACTTTATGTTTGTCATCTACTCTTACAAGTTTTACACCATTTGCTTTGGACGATTGAGCATTCAGGATCATTCCGCAACTCAGGAAAACAAGAATAAAGAATACTCCTGGTTTCCAATTCCGGATAGCTGATAATTTTTTAACTGTTCTCATGGTTAATTATTTTTTTTAATACTGAAACACTTTACCGCCTGCGAGCACTTCCTGTTTTGCCTCATCAAAGGAAGCTTTTTCACCTGTTCTGAGTGCAGCTGTACACATTATGGTAGCAATAGAATGATTGTACCCTGCCATGATATCTGCGTTTGGCTTCTTACGATCCCGAACACATTCCATCCAGTTTCTCATATGTGCATTCGTCATAGGATCTGAACCTGTATTGGCAGATGTCTCCACTTTAAACCCTGGTAAGTCCATTGGTTCAAGCAGGTTCGGCTGCATATTCATATCTTTTGCATCGCGTGCAGAAAGACCACCTTCCGAATTAATCTTATTTGTATCAAGATTGAGTGAACCGCCATTCGAGAAGTATATCTCTTTTGTTCCACCGGCTGAATTGGTAAAACGTGATGTATAAACAACCTGGAAACCGGAATTAGCATCACCATAATCCATTACAGCGGTCATTGTGTCAAAATTGGTACGTCCGTCTTTCCATAAATAAATACCACCATTTGCTGCAACGCTTTTTGGATGACTTAATCCGGTGAACCAATGAACAGTGTCAATCTGGTGAGCCATCCATTGGCCAGGGATACCTGATGAATATGGCCAGAACAGCCTGAATTCAAGATATTTTCTGGGATCCCATGCTACAGGTGCGCGATTTAACTGGAAGCGTTTCCAATCAGTATCAGCCTCTTTAATGACACCTGTAAGTTGAGGTCTTCTCCATCTGCCCGGTTGATTTACATTCCATGACATCTCCACCATTACAATTTTTCCAAACTTACCCGACCTGATATAATCATTTGCAGCTATATAATTCGGAGTACTTCTGCGTTGTGAACCAATCTGAACAATCTTTTTAGTTTCCTGAACAGCTTTCAGTGCTTCCCTGGCATCAGCCATAGTCTCTGCAAAAGGTTTTTCACAGTATGCATCCTGTCCGGCTCTCACGGCTTCGGCTAGCACCAATGCATGCTGAAAATCCGCAGTGCTGATGATAACAGCGTCAGTATCCTTACCACTGTATAATTCATCATTATTACGGGCCTTTCTGATTGTTACCTCTTTTGATTTGAAAAATGTTTCTGCCTCATCCCGGCGTCTGTTCCAAAGATCAGAAACAGCTACAATCTCAAAATTAAAATCTTTAGCCTGTCCAAGGAATGCAGGGGCCAGTGATGATCTGAACCGATCAGAAAAACCAACGATTCCAACGCGTACCCTGTCATTTGCACCAAGGATACGTGAATAACTCTTAGCACCTAGCGTCAGACCTGCTGCTCCGAGTGCTGATTTTTGAATGAATTCTCTGCGGGTTGCCATAATTAATTATTTAAGTTTGTTAATTAGTTTCGGTATATTTTGCTTAATATCAATTAGTTCAATAAGACAAAAAATAACGTTACACCTCAGCTGATCCGCCAATCCCTTTCATTTGTCCAATACCGGAGGCAAAAATGAAGTGATAAACATACTGCAAAAAGCCTTAGATTAAGGTAAATTTACTTTAATTCCGTTAACGTACACATAAAAATCAGGTACTTTTTTTTCATTTTTTGATTCTTTAACCTTTTTTAACTACGTGATGCCGGAATTCATGTAAATTTACATGTTAAATCTGAAAATTTATCGAAAACTCACATCAACTTTAATATCAAACCATGAAGAATTTATTTCAATCCGCTATCGTTCTGTTAACAATGTTGCTGCTTCCTGCCAGCATATGTTCCCAGACAATTAAAGTAAATTCAGATCTGAAACACTGGCCAAAAGGGTCTTCCCCTCAGGAAATCGGGAAACGTATTGCGGAGCATTTTGTTGTCAGACCGCTTCCTGTTGCTCCAAGAAGAATAACCTATCCGGAAGTCTGTACCTGGTACGGATCTCTTGAATTTGCCAGACTGACAAAAGATAACAAACTGATAACCAGGCTTGAAGATCGTTTTGATCCATTGTTTGGAGCCGACTCTGTTCTGATACCTGTGCCCAACCATGTCGATAATACGGTTTTCGGTTCTGTTCCCATAGAATTATTCATACTTACTAAAAACCAGAAATACCTCAGGTTGGGGAAGAGAATAGCTGACAGCCAATGGGCGCCTCCTGAAGGTACAAAGGTTGCTCCTGAAGCACAGATGTATTATAACAAGGGGTTTACATCACAAACACGAATGTGGATTGACGATATGTATATGATAACCGCAGTTCAAATACAGGCCTATCGTGCTACAGGTGACAAGAAATATGCTGAAAGAGCAGCAAGGGAAATGATACTTTATCTGGATTCATTACAAAGACCAAACAGACTCTTCTATCATGCCCAGGATGTACCTTTCTTCTGGAGTCGTGGTAACGGATGGATGGCTGCCGGTATGACCGAATTATTAAGCTCTCTTCCAAAAGATAATCCCGACCGCCCAAAAATAATGAAAGGCTATAATAAGATGATGGAATCGCTTTTAAAGTACCAGGCTGAAAACGGTACATGGAGACAGTTGATAGACGAACCTGATTCATGGAACGAAACTTCCGGAACTGGAATGTTTGCGTTTGCCATGATAACAGGTGTTAAGAACGGATGGCTCGATAAAAATATATACGGAGCTGCAGCAAGGAAAGCCTGGCTTGGATTGATCTCATATATTAATCAGAATGATGAGGTTCGCGAGGTTTGTGAGGGTACTAACAAAAAGAATGACAAACAGTACTATTACGACAGGAAACGGATTGTAGGCGATCTGCACGGCCAGGCACCCGTTTTATGGTGCGCTTCTGCACTTCTAAGGTAGAAGTCTAATAAATTTGAATCTGACTTATGAAAAAAATCTGGAACCTGTTCTGCACCGGATTACTTTTGTTCGGATGTTCTGAGATTATTCCGGCGCAACCTTCCGGGTGGACTGAAATTGTCCCGGGGGTTTGGAAAACCATAATTGGTACTCCGGATAGAATTGATCTGTTCAGTACAGCCGGAATTAAACCGGCTGCAGATGCTCTGACTAAAATGGGGACTCGAGAATTTCCTTTCTCTGAAAGTGATATTGTTACAGAAGTTATTAATGGTGAAACATATCTTAGGTTTCCACTTTTAAAAGATGAACAGATTTTTGGCTTTGGTCTGAATTTCAAAACTGTTCAGCAAAGGGGAAAAATTCTACAGCTTCATGTTGATCACTACGGCGGAACAGATAATGGCAGAACTCATGCTCCTGTTCCATTTTATGTTTCCGACAGAGGTTATGGCGTATTCATTAACAGTTCAAGATATTTAACGGTCTATGCTGGCAGTGCAGTCAGAAAAGACAGTCCTTCGGCTCCGGAACCTCTCGACAGAAACGTTGATACAAAATGGACTTCACAACCATATTCCGATGCAGTTGAAATACTTATACCCTCACACGGTGTCGAAGTATATGTTTTTGCCGGTCCAACACCCCTTGACGCAATAAGCAGATATAACCTTTATTGTGGCGGAGGATGCCTTCCTCCACGTTGGGGTCTGGGTTTTACACAACGGGTTCCGACTTTATACACATCTGAACAGGTTGAACAGGAGGCAGAAGAGTTTGAGAAGAGAGGCTTTCCTCTTGATTTCATCGGTCTCGAGCCGGGATGGCAGAGTAAATCCTATCCCTGCACCCTGGAATGGGATAATAAAAGGTATCCTGATCCCGTAAACTTTATAAAAAAAATGAAAGAAAAGGGAATTCGTTTGAATCTATGGACAAATCCCTATATTTCACCCGCTTCTCCGATATTCAGCAAAATATTGCCTTTCACAGGTTCACATACAGTCTGGGGAGGAGTTGTACCTGATCTGACAATTCCGGAAGCACAAAATATTCTGCTTGACCAAATTGAAAGAGATCAGGTAACTCTTGGGATAAGCGGTTACAAAATTGATGAATGCGATGGCTACGACAGATGGTTGTGGCCCGATGTTGCAAAGTTTCCATCCGGGAATACCGCTGAACAGATGCGACAGATTTATGGATTGCTTTTACAGAAATTAACAACAGACCTTTATCACCAAAAGAATACACGAACGTATGGTCTTGTAAGAGCATCAAACGGCGGAGGTTCATCATTCCCTTATGTAATATATAATGATTATTATAGCCACGAAGATTTTATTACAGCTTTGATCAACAGTGGATACAGCGGGGTATTATGGACACCTGAGGTTCGCAGTTCAAAAACAGGGGAAGAATGGTTACGCAGAATACAAACTGTGTGTTTTTCCCCGATGGCAATGATCAATGCATGGTCAAGCGGAACCAAACCCTGGTCTTTTCCTGATGTGGAAAAAGAGGTAAAGGAATATGCCCTTTTAAGAATTCAGCTTATACCATATTTATATACAGCGTTCGCTAAATACCATTTTGAAGGGATTCCTCCTTTCCGGGGGATGGACCTTGAAGAAGGGTTTAATGCCGGAGTAAAAATGGAAATAAAAAATAGAAACCTGAATGATAATCCATATGCTGAGGCGATTCAAAAGGAGATCAAAGATCAGTATATGACCGGAGAGTATCTATTAGTTGCGCCTTTGTTTACCGGCCAGACTTCACGCAAAATTGTATTGCCCAAAGGGAAATGGTACGATTTCTATACAGGAAAATATGCCGGAGCCGGGGAAGTGATCACTGTTACTCCCGGACTCAGTAAAATACCAGTATATGTAAAAGATGGTGGTATAATCCCAATGATGAAGCCTGCCCTTCATGCTCCGGTGATTGGACAGAAATTTGATCTGGAAATAAAATATTTTGGCTCAAAACCAGGTAATTACATGCTTTATGATGATGATGGTGAAACATTCGGCTATGAAAATGGAGCGTACTCATGGCGTGAGATTAAAGTAGTTATAGATAAAAAAGGTAAGTTCTCAGGAATAATTTCAAAAGCTGAGAAAGGAAAACCAGATAATGTGGGGAAAGTAACCTGGAAGTTTATGAGCGTGGAATAAAAACCCATCAGACCGAAGGACAGATGCTTAATTAATCCTGCGAACCCTGATTGTAAACGATTCAGCCGGGTTTGAAACCAGTAGTTGATCTATCTCTTTTTCGGAGAATTTTTCTTTTCTGAGAAGGGGTATTAGTTTTTCAAAAAGAGTTGTGTACCCTCTGTATTCACCCCCATTTTGTTCTCCCGGATGATACCATCCGGCATCATGTGATAAAAGGACTTTGTTGAGCAAATTATTTTCCTTCATATTCTTTACCTTCCTGACATAATCCTCAACATTATCCTCATTCAGGCCATCAAGGCCAATCCATGAACCCATTTTAGCTGCCTTGATAAGGTTTCCAGGATCTTTTTCTGCCTGGGCATGAATCCAGATAAATGCTTCAGGAGCCACTCCTTCTCTTTGCAGAATTTCAAGTTCTTCAAATGCCAGAACCGCTGGTCCGGTATGTGATGCAATTGTTAATCCTGTCTTCAGATGGGTACGTGCTGCAGCTATTACTAGTTTCTTATGAAGATCAGACAAACTATCACCTGCAACACCTATTTTAATAAACCCGGGCTTGATGCCTGTACCCTCAATACCATTTTCCCATTCCATCATCCAGCGGGAAGCTATCTGATCAGCTGTCTCATCATAAGCAAACCCGGGAATATATTTATTGTTGCCGGCACCATAATATCCTGTATTGGTAAGAATATTTAATCCGGAGGAGGATGAAAGATTTTTGAGCAAAAGTGGATCTCTTCCAAGATATGCAGGTGTACATTCAATGAATGTCCGACATCCCAGATCCTTAATTTGCTTCAGAAAAGGCAATGATCTTTCAATAACCTTGGATTTATCCCATCTCTGTGCATTTATTGAGTCAGCACCGGTAAAATCTACAAGAATATGTTCATGAACAAGTGTTATTCCCATCTCTCTGACCGGAATTGGCCCGTTGACTGTCATAATTATTCCATTTTTTTCCGATGAACAACGAGTCAATAAGACTATAAGGCATAATGCCGGAACAAATATTTCCTTCATCATAGAATTATGTTTTATGTCCAAATATCACAATTCTATTTTAACTTTATATCAATTTATTTCAAACTTTATTTCAATTCAACCAAAACCAGTTTAATTAGCTATTTTTAAGTAAATAACTTATAAAGATTAAAACATAATCATACATCCTTGCTTAGAATATAACCGGAAACTTATAAACCAACCTAAAAACTACAAAATGGAAGCCGAAAACAAACCTGCAGTTAAACGATTGTACTCTCTTGATGCATTACGCGGATTCGATATGTTCTGGATAATGGGCGGGGAAGGAATTTTTATTGGTTTGGCTTCACTTACAGGCTGGCCAATTTTTCAATGGTGGGCTGGACAATTAGAGCATGTGCCATGGCACGGATTCCATTTTTATGATATGATTTTCCCTTTATTTCTTTTTATTGCCGGTATATCATTTCCTTTTTCGCTGGCAAAACGTATTGCAAATAATGACAGCCGAAGTTCAATATATAAACATGTTATCAGCCGCGGACTGATTCTTGTTCTGCTCGGTATAGTATATAATAATGGTGTAAATTTCAATTTAGCTCATCTGCGTTATGGAAGTGTACTGGGAAGAATTGGTCTTGCATGGATGTTTGGCGCTCTTATTTTTATGAATACCAAACGAAGTATGCGCATTTTATGGTTAGTTGCGCTTTTAATCGGATACTGGCTTTTACTTGTACTCTTCCCGGCACATGACCTTGGATCGACTGATATTTTTTCGCAGGAAGGAAATCTTACCAGTTACATCGACCGTCTTCTTATGCCTGGCAGACTCTATCTTGGCAATCACGATCCGGAAGGACTGTTCAGTACAATCCCTGCTATAGGGACTGCGTTACTCGGGATGTTTACAGGAGAATTTATGTTGTCGAAATACCTGAATGACAAACCATTGAAAAAAGTATTGTACCTGGTTCTTGCAGCAATAACTTTAATGGTGATCGGTCAAATCTGGAACATTGCTTTCCCGATCAACAAGAATCTATGGACAAGCTCATTTGTTTGTTTTGCAGGCGGACTCAGCCTTCTTTTATTCTCCGTCTTCTACCTGATAATTGATGTTTGGGAATATAAAAAATGGGCATTTGTTTTTGTAGTAATAGGCTTGAATCCGATAACTATATACCTGACAGAAAGAATAGTTAATTTCAGAGCCGCAACCAAGTTTTTCTTCGGGGGAATCATTGCCGTCATGCCTGAATCCTGGACACCTCTCATTGAAGGAATAGGTGTAACTGCTGTAGCATGGGTATTACTTTATATCCTTTATAAGAAGAAGATCTTCCTGAAGGTTTAATCCCCAAACCTGAAATACAATGTCCCTTTTAGTGGCCCGGTATTTACATCAAAATTATTTTTCTGTCCCTGAGGACCCTCTGTATCAGGATTTGAAAACTTTGTACCCACAGCACTGATGCCATGTAGCAGTGATATGTTTCCTGAAGGAAAGGGCGGATTTACTACTCCTCTTACACCCCTGCCCTTTGAAAATGTCGATGCTTCAGGTGTAAACAGATGCAGAAACAGTCCATTTGTAGCCGAAACAATAGTTATAGGCAGCTCTTTAGTTTGTATTTCAACAGCATAAAAATTTGAGTAATAGCCCTTAAACTCCGGATAGACCCATGTTTGTCCTGTAATTGTATTATTATATTGTTTATCGAATACTCCAAAGCTGGTACCTTTCAGACGGTTTTTCCAGACATGATATGGTCCGTTTGCCATAAGGATAGCGCCTGTTACCAGTTTTTCAGGATATGAAAATGTAATCCCGGCAAAATCCAGTGACCCGTTCGGATGATAATCATAGTCCAGTTGTAACCACCCTCCCGGAAGCATTGTCCATTTAGCATGACAAGCACTGTCGGATAACAACTCGATAACATAATTATTGCCCGCGGAGTAGTGCTTCATCTCCCTGAAATTTGATTTAAAACCGGCAAACTGAATTCCATTGTTAAATGAAACTGACTTATTATTGCTTATTACTCCGGAAATTAATCCGGTTT
>Ga0209539_1000225_pt1 | contig 34973 bp, 32 predicted proteins | sample BarGraNGADG00312_2_FD_184499 | JGI IMG/M metagenome (GOLD analysis project Ga0209539, IMG submission 184499) | Arctic peat soil microbial communities from Barrow, Alaska - Barrow Graham LP Ref core NGADG0011-312 (SPAdes) (version 2) | ecosystem: Environmental > Terrestrial > Soil > Wetlands >...
GCATCTCATGATCGGGTATTGCTTTGAGAAACTAAACCTACACCAGATCTATGCCAACATACTCACAGACAACGAAATAAGCATAAATCTTTTCAAGAAAGCCGGATTTATTCTGACTGGAACGAAGAAAGAATGGATCAGGGAGTCGGGCCTGTGGAAGGACGAACACCTGCTTCAGCTAATGGCGGAACGTCATTCCGGACTTGATCCGGAATCCCCCGATTAACCGAACTGCTGCCATCCCTCGTTTCAAACGAGGGATAGCTTCAGTCATGCCATCCCTCGTTTCAAACGAGGGATAGCGCTACCTGATTAGTATGACGGAGATCACAGATTGATTTCGCTGTAGTCTGGAATCTCTTTCAGAAATTCATAGGTCAGGCAGGTCTTGTCAATCTTGCAACAAAAATGCGAAAGTCCGTTGGTCACAATTAGATAATCTACCTGCAATTCGAAGTTATACCTCACAATCTGGTCGAAAACCTTTTGGGTGATCTTTACCTCCGGAGCCTTGCATTCAATGATCAGCAAGGGTAATCCTGCGGTAGAGAATACTAAAGCATCAGTTCTGAAATCCTGCTGATTGTGCCGCAACGATTTTTCGATAGCCATCAGGGAAGCCGGGAAATGCTTTTCGTCAATAAGATACCTCACGAAGTGCTGTCTCACCCATTCTTCCGGCGTCAGCCGGACCCATCTTCGCCGGTAGGCATCAAAAATCAGTCGTCTGCCCTCTTTTTGGGCCATCCGGAAAGTGTATTTTGGCAGATTAAGTTGCATCTTTACTGAAAATCTTCCTAAATCTAAATTTTTATTTTCAATTCAGCCAACATAACATTAAAAGCAGGTAATTTTGCAGAAAAGCGCATATGAAGACAAAAGAAGAAATTGTTCAGAACTGGTTACCACGATATACAGGCAGGGCCTTGAATCAATTTACCAAACATGTGCTGCTGACTAATTTCCAGAGTTACGTCGAAAATTTTGCCGAGAAATTCGGAGTCCCGGTTGTCGGGGAGAACAATTCGATGCCCAATGCCAGCGCCAATGGCATTACCATTATCAACTTCGGTATGGGCAGTCCGAACGCCGCCACCATCATGGATCTGCTCAGCGCAGTGATGCCTGACGCAGTGCTATTCCTGGGCAAATGCGGCGGACTGAAACGCAAGAGTGAACTGGGAAATCTGATTCTTCCCATTGCGGCCATCAGGAACGACGGTACCTCCAACGATTACCTCCCGCCGGAAGTACCTGCCTTGCCGGCATTCAGCCTGCAACGTGCGGTCTCTTCCACCATCCGTGACATGGGGCTTGACTACTGGACCGGTACCGTTTTCACCACGAACAAAAGGGTGTGGGAGTACGACGAGCGGTTCAAGAAATACCTCATCAAGACGCGTGCCATGGCTATAGACATGGAGACAGCTACGGTTTTCACGGTAGGTTTCTGCAACTCCATTCCGACCGGCGCACTGCTTTTGGTGTCTGATCAACCGATGATTTCGACCGGTGTGAAGACGCATGAGAGCGACAAAGAGGTGACCCGTCTGTTTGTGAACACCCATTTGGAGATAGGGATCAATGCGCTCATGGAAATCATCAACGACGGAAGATCAGTCAAACATCTGAAATTCTGATTGAATGGACTACCAGAAAATCCTCTCCGATTTAAATGATAAAAAATACGGCACCGTCTATTTTTTGGAAGGCGAAGAGCCTTATTATATTGATGTTGTAAGCAATTGGATCCTCGAAAACGTGCTGACGGAGAGTGAGAAAGCTTTCAATCAGACCCTGCTTTATGGAAAGGACATCTCGCTGGATACCATCATGGCCGCGGCCCGCCGTTATCCCATGATGGCGGAGCGTCAGGTAGTGGTTATCCGGGAAGCCCAAAACATTCGCGACATCGATGAGCTGACGACTTATGTGGAGAAATCCGCTCCTACGACCATGCTGGTTATCTGTTACAAATACAAGACCATCGACAAACGCAAAAAATTATACAAGGCCATTCAGAAACACGGGGTCTACCTCGAATCGAAACCGCTTTTCGAAAATCAGGTACCGGGCTGGATTGTCGATTACCTCAAGACACAACAGCTGGGCATCGAGCCCAAAGCCGTGCAGATGATTACCGATCATGTTGGAAATAACCTGCAACGAATTGTCAATGAGCTAGATAAAATAATTTTTGCAGCGGTTCCCGGTACCAGCATCACGGTAGACGATGTGGAGAAAAATATCGGAATCAGCAAAGAATATAATGCATTCGAATTTCAAAAAGCCCTGGGTGGGAAGGATCTGTATAAGGCAAACAGGATCCTCAACTACATGATTCACAACGAAAAATCGCTTCCGATGACCATGATTGTGGGCATTCTGGTCTCTTATTTCAGAAAAATTCTGACTTATCACTCCATCCAAAACAAGAGCAATACCGGAGAGGTAGCTCAAAAACTTGGCGTGATCCCCTTCTTTCTCAATGATTACATGACCGCGGCACGCAATTATCCTCTGCAGAAAGCCATTTTGGCTATATCGCTGCTCCGGGAATACGATCTCAGATCGAAAGGCGCCCGGGGCGGTACAACAGACAATGGGGAACTCCTGCGCGAATTAACCTACAAAATCTTACACCTCTGAAAATATGGCATCTATCACAATCATGCTGGTCATCATCATCTCGCTGACCTCAATTCTGGCCTTTTCGAACAGGGAGGTGATCAAACAATTTGAGTTCAATGCCTTCAAAATTTACCACAAAAAACAGTATCACCGACTGCTTTCGCACATCCTGGTGCATGCCAGTTGGGAACATTTGCTGGTTAATATGATTGTTTTGTGGTCATTCGGCACTGTCGTTGAACACTATTTTCAGATGAATTTCGGGGGAAACTCCTCCTATTATTTTATCGCGCTTTTTGTCGGATCGGCAATTTTCTCGAGTCTTTGGGCGCTGATCAAACAAAGAAATAATGTCTATTACAGTGCAGTGGGTGCTTCGGGTGCTGTTTCGGCAATTCTTTTTGCCGCCATATTTTTCGATCCGTGGGGAAGCATCTATTTCTTCGGAATTCTGCCGATGCCGGGAATCATCTTCGGGGTTCTCTATCTCTACTATTCCTTTTATATGAGCCGTAAAAAGATGGATAACATCGGTCATGACGCCCATTTTCTGGGTGCTGTCATCGGCTTCTGCGCCCCAATAATTATGCGGCCTTCCCTGTTCTGGGATTTTGTGAATCTGCTTTTCTCTCCGACTATGAATCAATGATAAAAAGGGAGGTGAGTGATGAAAGGGGGATATTTCCTGTTCAATGGTCAGTTTCACAAGGAGGGCGATCCGGTTTTCACCCTGGCAGACCTGTCCCAAAGGGCTTTGGGATTCAATGAGTTTTTTCGTGCCGAACACAATGAAATTCTCTTTCCCCTGGCAATTTCTAAACATCTGATTGCTACCGCGGAAACCATCGGATTGGAAATTTCCGGTATGATCGGTCATGAAGGCAGACTGTTGCAAAAGGCTGTTTCCAGGTTACTGAATAAGAATAAACTTTACCTGGCGGCCAGGATTGGTATCCAAGTCTATCCCTCCGAAGAAAAAATCAACATCCTACTGACGGCAGAGGAGATGGAACGGGGCTATTATCCGTTAAAGGAGCCAGGATTGCTGCTCTCATTGTACGACACTCAAACTACCGGAACTTTCTCATTTCAAACCGGTCTGCGTCTTGCCGGGGAACAAAACAAGCCGGATTTAATTATTTTAGACGGTAGCGGGTTTACTTGCGGGAGTCTTTTCTGCTCCATTGCTTACATTGAAAAGGACCAGGTATTTTTTATGAAGGAACGTTCGGATCGAAAAAGGTGCGCCATCAGGGAAGAGGTCTTTAAGAGTGCCAAAGAAGTTGGACTTGTACCAACGGAAAAAGAAAATGTGACCCCGGAGATGTTACTGGAAGCCGACGAGGTGTTTCTTTTTGATGCGTGCAGCGGTATTCAAAAAGTACTTGGCTTGGAGGACCGGCGGTATTTCAGTCCGAAAACCAAACTGATAGCTGAGAAATTGTCGGAGAGGGCCAAAAAGGGAAAATGAGAATGCACCCCTCGCTCCAGCGGATTTGCAATCCGCTGGAGCGTCGACGGGCTGAAGCGCCGAAGGTATCTTAGTTGAATTCGGGGTTTTCGGGGAAATTTTGCCAGAGCAAGGCATTTCCACCTATGCTTTTGATGCTTTCGTTCCAGAAATTTTCGTCGCTTGCAAGGATACTTCCGACCGAAGGTTCGACAACCACCCATGAATGACCGGCAATTTCACTTGCTAACTGGCCTGCACTCCATCCCGAATAGCCTAAAAAGAACCGGACCTCTTCCTCTTCCACCAATCCCGCACGGATCAATGCAATCAGCTGCCCAAAATCCCCGCTCCAGTAAAGGTTCTCACTGATATGCAGGCTGTCATGGATCTTTTCGCCCAGGGTATGCAGGAAAAAGAGTTTGTCATTGCTTACGGGTCCGCCCAGAAAAGCATGTGCTTCAAAATTCGGAAATTCTTTGAAAAGATCCCTAATCTCCAATTTTGTCGGCTTATTGAGGATAAATCCAACATCTCCCTCTTCATTACGCTGTACCAAAAGCACAGCCGAACGACTAAAATAATCGCCCGGAAGAAACGGCTCTGCAATGAGCACTCTCCCCATTGCAGGCGACAGTTTGTTGTCAATAGTGAATATATCCAGATCCAATAACATAGGCAAAGCAACGTTAAATTGCAGCATCAATTTCACTTCTCAATGATAAGAAAAATATCTTCATCTTTCTTTTTCATCAGAAATTCTTCTCTGGCAAATTTTTCAAGATTTTTAGCGTTGGCCTTCATCTCCTGCAAATGGATACTGTCATTACTGATCTTTTGCTGAAAAAAAGCCTTCTCAACGCGGTATTGCTTCAGTTTATTCACATTTTTCCGGAGAAAAAAAATGTTGTTGTCATCAATAAACAACATCCAGACACTGAACACCACGAAGGCAAGCAAATATTTGTTACGCAGGACACCGACAATTTTTTTCAGGTACAGTGACTTCATGAGGGCAAGTTAATCATTATTTCTCCGGGAGGAAATTGGGATACATGAAATCCCTGGCCGGCACAAAAGTTTCTTTCACTGTCCGGATTGATACCCAGCGCAACATATTAAAGACCGAACCAGCCTTATCATTTGTTCCGGAACCTCGGGCGCCTCCAAATGGTTGTTGCCCGACGACTGCACCTGTTGGCTTATCGTTGATATAGAAATTGCCTGCCGCATTCGCCAACCTTTTTGTCAGGTGGTCGATAGCATATCTGCTTTGCGAGAAGATTGCGCCTGTCAGCGCATACAGGGAAGTTTCGTCCAACAACGTCAGTGTTTGCTCCAGCTGATCATCTTCATAGACAAAAATGGTCACCACCGGACCGAAAAGCTCTTCCTGCATGGTGATGTATTTGGGATTTTTAGCTAAAATGACTGTAGGTTCTACGAAATAGCCGACAGTTTTATCGCAGTTTCCGCCATAGATAACCTCGGCATCCGCGTCCGCCCTTGCCCTGTCAATAAAACCTTTCAATTTATCGAAGGATGCCTCATCAATCACAGCATTGATGAAATTGGTGAAATCTTCGGGAGGCCCCATCTTCATTCTGCTGAGCTGTGCTTCGCATTTCGGCCAGGTCTCTTTCCAAATGGATCGGGGGATGTAAACGCGTGAAGCAGCCGAACATTTTTGTCCCTGGTACTCGAATGAACCCCGCACAATCGCGGTAGCCAGAGCAGAGGTATCGGCAGTAGGATCGGCGAAAATAAAGTCTTTCCCTCCTGTTTCGCCAACGATACGAGGGTAGGATTTATAGCCGGCAATATTGGCTCCGATGGTTTTCCAGATATTCTGGAAGACGCCGGTGGATCCGGTGAAATGGATGCCGGCAAAATCGGGATGACTGAATATCACCTCGCCGGCAGCGGGACCGGATACGAAAACCAGGTTGATGACCCCGGCTGGTAAACCGGCTTCCATCAGCAATTCCATGATCACGCTGGCTGAATAAACGGCAGCCTTGGCAGGTTTCCAAACAGAGACATTACCCAGCATGGCCGGAGCGACCGGAAGATTACCTGCTATGGAAGTGAAATTGAAAGGAGTCAGTGCAAACACAAAACCCTCCAAAGGTCTGAATTCGTTGTAGTTCCACATACCCGGATTCGACTCGGGTTGCATGGCGTAAATATCGGTCATGCATTTCACGCCGAACCGGTAAAAATCAGCGAGCTCACAGGCTGCATCAATTTCTGCCTGGTAGGCATTCTTGGATTGTCCCAGCATCGTAGCAGCATTGATCCGTGCGCGGAATGGTCCGGCGAGGAGATCCGCCGCTTTCAAAAAGATGGAGGCCCGGTGTTGCCATGATGTATTCGCCCAGTCAGCTTTTGCCTTCAAGGCAGCGTCAATGGCTTGCAGGACATGGGTTTTGTCTCCCTGATGGTAACAACCCAAGTGGTGAGACAGGTCGTGGGGCGGATGCATTTCAACCTTTTTGCCGGATCTGATCTCTTTACCACCAATAATCATAGGAAGATCGGCCAAAACAGAACGCATCTCTTGTATGGTCTGCTGCAATTCGAGGCGCTCCGGTGAACCGGGAGCATAGCTTTTTACAGGCTCATTCTTAGGAATCGGGGCATTGTAAAATCCGGTTGACATATTGTCGATTTTTTGTATTATTGCAATAGATTGAACTGACCAATGAGCAAAATTGATCATGCAAATCTATGAGATCTCTCTCTTATAATTGCTAATAAATGTCACCTTTATAATATTGAGAGTGAATTTACCATGTATTAAGTTTTATCAAACAGACGTTTGGATACAATAGATGCCAAAGAAATTTGAAAGCGGGTTGAAAAGCAAATACCCTCATTTGCATAAACAGGAATTAGGCCTTATCCGTATATTTTTCTACATCGATCTTCTTCTATTAGCAGGGGCATTAGTTCTATTAACGCTTGACTTGCTCAATTTTTTCAACTCTAATTATTCACCTCACATCCTGGCTTTTACGGGAATCTTCATTCTGATTTTTTTCTTTCTCAGAGAAGGAAAGCAGGGTGCAGCATTAAATGTGCTTCACCTGCTTCCGCTTCCGGCCTACTTTTTAATGATATCCACACAATACGCCATCCTTGCTCCGGAAACCTCCTACAATTTTGAAATCTATCTTTACACCAGCGGACTGGCCATCTTATTGTTATTATCAGAAAGACCCCGGCAGCTATTTACCTACCTGTTAGTGACAACAGGTGTACTGATCGGTCACCTTCTGGCATATGCCAGGAAAGATCTTCTTTTACAGCTGATCTGGAATGAATCCAATTCCATTCATCCAGTATTTCTGTACTTGCTTGTCGGCGGAATAGGATATATAACTTTCGTCGCATTCCATTTAAGACTGCAAGACAAAGAGCAAAGAATTCACATTTTGCGGGAGAATCAGAACCGGATTTTCACTCAATATTTTGAAGGCATCCTACGATTCACGACCGAACGTGACGAACTGGGAGAAAGAATCGGGTACAAGGTCACTTACATCAATCCAGCATTCGAAGAGTATTTCGAAGTAAGAAACTCCGAGGTAAAGGGTATGCCGGTGCATCTTTTATTTCAAAAATTGTTCAGGGGAGAGATTGACTGGCAGTCACTATTTGATCCTTCAAAGAGAACGAAAAAAGAAATACTTGTGCCGCATACGGAGAAATGGTTTCAGGTAACTTCCATCCCGGTCGACAAGGAAAATTTGATCTGCTTTTTCGAAAACATCACCAGCGCCAAAACTACCATCGCCGAACTTGGAAACAGTAAACATCGCTACAAACTGTTGCTCGAAACAATTCCGGATATTTTCTTCGTTATCGACAAGGACGGAACTTATATCGATTATGTGCCAAAATCTGATACGGGCATTGATAAACAAGCAGTTGAAATCATTGGTAGCACCATTTTTGAAGTTGGTTTTTCTGCCAGGATGGTTAAGCAGGTGAGTAAGTCGATTAAGACAGTCCTGGTAAGTGATTCCATTGAGACCATTGAATATGCCCTGGAGGTCAAAGGCAAAGGAACATGTTTCTTTGAGATGAGGATGGTCAAACTCAATAAAGATGCCGTTATGGCTGTCTCAAGGGATATCTCGAAACAGAAATTTGCTGTTCAGGCCATCGAGGAAGCCAGGAAAAAGGCAGAAGAGGCGGATATGCTCAAAACGGCATTCCTGCAAAATATTTCGCATGAGGTTCGTACGCCGCTGAATGCGGTTGTTGGATTTTCCAATATTCTTTTGACGGATGAAGTCTCGCGGAATGAACGGATGAACTACCTGCAGATCATTGCCCGGAATTGCCAGATTCTGTTGCATGTTTTCAGCGACACCATAAAGCTGTCAAAGATCCAAAGTGGCGTAGAAAAGGTTAATTACCAATTATATAACCTCAATGGGCTGGTCAATGAATTGTATAGGCAGACTATTTATGAAAAGGGGCAACTTGAAAAAGATCATCTCAAAATTTATCCGGTGATGGGGAATGATAATCCAAAATTCTCCATTTTATGTGATGGCAGCAAAATAAAAGACATCCTGGAAAGCCTGATTGACAATGCGTTGAAATTTACAGAAGAAGGCGAGATTGAATTTGGATATTACTTTATGGGAGACAATCTGATAGAATTTTTCGTCAGAGACACTGGAATTGGCATTCCGGAAGAACAGTTCGAGAAAATTTTCGACCGCTTTTACCAGATCGATTCCAGGATGAAAAGGGCCTATGGCGGTTCGGGAATCGGACTTTCGCTAGCCAATGATTTCGTAAAAATGCTGGGTAGTGCAATTAAGGTAGAATCGATTGTTGGCGTAGGTTCAAGATTCTCATTCATAATATCTTACAAGGAAAACCACAGTCACTTGAGGATTGTTTGATTCGGATATTTCACGGACCTATGGCTCAGCCATGTTCCGGACGAGATCACACTCAAGTAATAGTTCATTAATCTGAAGTAGGTGAGTGAATTAACGCCAAAGGACTTAACAAAGAATAATGGGAGTCCTATCAGCGCAGGGATTAAGCCAAGAACCATATTATTCAGAATCAGTATTGTATGCATCAGAATAGCTTTCCCGAAGTTTTCATGTTTGGAAATATAGACATGTCTTGAAATATGCACTTCTGTCTTGGTCACTACAGTTACTTCCCGGTTGATTCTGGAGGAACCGCCATGAGTGTGGCGAACCACTGCACTCTTAAGATAAACGATTTCACCATTGTTCTCCACAGCTCTCCGGCACAAATCGACATCCTCAAAATACATCCAATAATCTTCATCCCATTTACCCAGCCTGAAAAAGCTCTCTCTCCTGATCATGAGGACTGATCCTGATACCCAGTCGGGATAGATATAATGCTTTGTTTGACTGATTGCATCTTCAATTTTCCCTGAAAACATCCTGTAAATGGCACGTTGCCAGCCGGTCAGAGTCATGGCAGATAAGAATTTTCCATATGGGCGGTCATTTGAACCGTCCTCCTTTACCTGTCTGCAGGTAACAATCGAATTTTGAGGCCTGACGCGTACTTCTTCTAACATATCAAAGAGGGCGTCAGCGGTCACAGTAGTGTCCGGATTCAGGAAGAGCAGCGAAGACCCTGTGCTCCTGGCGGCTCCCAGGTTACATCCATTAGCAAACCCGTTATTGCCCGAGTTAGTGATGAAATCAATTTGGGGGAAAAGTTTTACAAATTCGGATAATCTGCCGTCATTAGACTGATTATCAATGACTATTACTTCAAAAATAAAGCGATTATCATCGATGTTACATAGAGATGAAAGACATTTTTCAAGTCTTTCCCAACCTCTGTAATTAACTATTATAACTGATAAATCTTTCAATTTAAATTAAAAAAAATCGTATCTTTTTCCCGCTTTGTCAAGGTTTTAGACACCCGGATTACCGAGAAGTTTAATTGGTACCCGCACTTCTATCAAACTTTCATTCAAATTAACTTGCTTATGAGCATAATAAAATAAAATTTCAGTAAATTGACCCTCTGAGACAGTAAACAACCCTAATAATTAAACAAGATGAACAAGACAATTCCACTGATCGGCCTTTTCCTTTTCATGGTTTTTCATGGCACTTCACAATCTAAATTCAACGGACTGGACATGAACATGGGTAACCTCTACCGGTTATCCGACGCCAAAACACGATCCATCAGCCCTGAGAACTTTACCGGGGAGAAAGGCAAAGGCGGCATGGCAGATCCTGCCGATAAAAATAAACCTAATGTTGCCAATGCATCCAACGCTGCCCGTGACCTTGGTCAAGGCTGGAAAATAAATCCATTCATACGCATTCAGCCCGGACAAACTTTCACCCTTGCCGAAATGGAAGGACCAGGAGCCATACAACATATTTGGATGACTCCAACAGGAAACTGGCGTTTTTCGATTCTCCGCGTCTATTGGGACGATGAGAAGGAACCTTCGGTGGAATGTCCTGTTGGCGATTTCTTTGGTCAGGGCTGGAACGTATATGCCCAGTTGACTTCACTGCCTGTCTGCGTGAATCCCGGTAGTGCATTCAACTGTTACTGGCCTATGCCATTCCGCAAGAAATGTAAAATTACCATGGAAAACCTCAACGACAAAGATGCCATGTCAGTTTATTATCAGATCGATTATACCCTGACGGATGTCCCATCGGATGCAGCCTACTTCCATGCACAGTTTCGGCGGGCAAATCCTGTTCAGAATTCAGTTTACACCATAGTGGACGGCATTAAGGGCAAAGGGCAGTTTGTTGGGGTTTACATGGCCTGGGGAGTCACCAATAATGGCTGGTGGGGCGAAGGCGAGATCAAATTTTACCTTGACGGAGACAGCAAATACCCGACCATTTGTGGTACCGGGACTGAAGATTATTTCTGTGGATCCTACAATTTTGACCGGGACGGGAAATACAAGGAATTTTGTACCCCATATTCTGGATTGCACCAGGTGATCCGGCCAGAGGGAGACTATAAAGTGATGATGCGTTTCGGACTCTACCGCTGGCACATCATGGATCCGGTTCGTTTCGAGAAGGACCTGAAGATCACTATTCAGGATCTGGGATGGCACCAGGGCGGCAGATATCTTGCCCAGCGATCAGACATCTCATCCACCTGTTTTTGGTACCAGAACGACCCGCATACCTCATTTCCAAAAATACCGGAGTGGAGAGAACTGGAAGTAAATTGAATTCTTTGTCTATTTTTACGGGATCAAATTAATAACTATCCATGATTGGATTTTTGCAGCGGACGAAAGCATTTTCCATACCACTTCTTATACTGGTCGGTATATTATCCGTTTTATTGATCTTTTTTAATAAAGTTGAGATAGAGTTATGGGTAAACGCGTATAACAGTGCGCCATTGGATTTCTTCTTCCGGTATTTCACCAATCTTGGTGACGGAATCACGGCGTTTATTGTATCCCTGATATTCATGGTATTTAACATAAAGAGAGGTCTGCTCCTTTTGCTTACATTCATCATTTCCGGGTTGTTCATTCAGTATTTAAAGATTCATATCTTCCCTGATATTGTCCGACCAGTCACATTGCTTAAAGGCACTTATGTGTTGCACCTGGTGGAAGGGGTAAAAATGGGTGAGATTCAAAGCTTTCCCTCCGGTCATACAGGAACGGCCTTCGCAATGTTTTTTTGTCTGGCTACATTTACCAATAAAACCTGGCTTCATGTTTCCGCACTGGTAACCGCGGTCTTGATTGGATTCTCCAGGATCTATCTTTGCCAGCACTTTCTGCCTGACGTTATCGCGGGTGCAGTCATTGGAACATTTACCTCTCTGGTTCTGCTGACACTGTTTGAGCATAATAAAACATTCATGAAATTAAATCATCCAATATTTCCCAGAAGAGCTTCCAATGCTGAAAAAGATACTTGAAAAAGAGTGGCTAGTCCAACTGATCCTCGTAGCATTTGCCTCTGTCCTGTTCATTCCGTTTACAGGAAGAATGCATTTATTCGACTGGGATGAGATTAATTTCGCCGAATCTGCCAGGGAAATGCTTGTCACCCGCGACTTTCTTACTGTTCAAATAGATTTCAAGCCATTCTGGGAGAAGCCGCCCCTGTTCATCTGGTTTCAGGTGCTCTCCATGAAATTATTCGGAATCAATGAATTCGCTGCACGTTTCCCCAATGCAATTTGCGGGATTGCTACCGTGCTCAGCCTCTACAACCATGGCAAAAAATTATTCGACTCAAGATTCGGCCTTACCTGGGTACTCCTGTATTGTTCATCCATCCTTCCCTTCCTGTATTTCAAATCCGGAATCATTGATCCGTGGTTTAACTTATTTATATTCAACGGAGTAGCGTTTTTTGTATATTATATCCATGAACTTTCACAAAAGGCAGAAAAACTAAAACAACTTAAACTCCTGGTCATCTCTGCCTGTTTCATCGGACTGGCAGTTCTGACAAAGGGTCCGGTTGCCTTTTTGATCTTCAGTCTCTGCCTGACCGTCTTTCTGCTTCTGATCAGATTTAAGATGCAGATCAAGCCGCTGCACGTTATTTTCTATCTGGTAACCTTCTGTTTTGTAGGCGGTTTCTGGTTTATCATCCAATGGCTGAGCGGGCATGGAACGGTCATCATGGAGTTTATCACTTACCAGATCAGGTTGTTCACTACCAAGGATGCCGGTCATGGCGGTTTCCTGTTGTATCATTTTGTGGTGCTCCTGATGGGGGTCTTTCCGGCTTCTGTTTTTGCGCTACCGCTGATACTTAAACATCTGCCTGCTAACCCGTTGCAGGTTTTGTTCCAACGATGGATGATGATTCTCTTCTGGACCGTGCTCATTCTCTTCACGATCGTCAAGACAAAAATTGTTCATTACTCATCCCTCTGTTATTTTCCTATCACCTTCCTGGCTGCCTTGTATATTTATTCTGTCGAAAAAGACGCATGGCAGCCTAAAAAATGGATAAGCACCCTACAGTTAATAATTGGCGGATTGATTGCCTTTGTAGCGATTGCTTTGCCCTTCTTTGCTATGAACATCAGGTACATTCTGGACAAAGGATGGGTTGACGACCAATTTGCTGCCGGGAATATGAAGGCTGTAGTTCACTGGTCAGGCATGGAAGCCTCCGGTGGTATTATTTTGCTAGCCGGGTTGATATTCTTCGGAATAAATGCTGCCAGGAAAACTTTCCTGGCGAACAGGATTCTGTTAATCAGCTCCTTGCTCTGCGTAATCCTCCTGACGCTAATGGTAACTCCCCGGATTGAAGGTTATAGCCAGCGGGCAGCCATTGAATTCTATAAGGATCATGCAGGAAAAAATGAATATGTCTATCCGCTCGATTATTTCAGCTATGCTCCTCTCTTTTATGGGCAAAGGCAACCACCGCTCAATCCAAAAGCATATGATTATCAATGGCTTCTATCTGGAAACATTGACAAGGATGCCTATTTTGTTGTCAAAGTCAGCGACCTGGAGTCCAATTTGAAAAAACATCCATCCCTGGAAGTTCTGTATGAGAAAAATGGTTTCGTATTTCTAAAGCGCAAAGCGATCAAAAATGATTAACAAGAAGATTATCACCGTTGTCCTGCCAGCCTATAATGCCGAAAAAACGCTGGAACAAACCTACCGGGAAATCCCTTTTGACATCGTTGACAACGTTATCCTTGTCGACGACCTGAGCAGGGATAATACCGTTGAAGTAGCCAGGAAACTGGGCATCAAACACCTTGTCACCCACTCTGAAAACAAGGGTTATGGCGGGAACCAAAAGAGTTGCTATGACAAGGCGCTCGAACTGGAATCAGATATTGTAGTCATGCTGCACCCTGATTATCAGTACACTCCACTTTTAATCCACTCCATGTCTTATCTGATCGCCAATGGGGTCTATGAGGTGGTGCTGGGATCCAGGATTCTGGGTAAGGGGGCGATACGGGAGGGCATGCCTGTCTATAAATACATAGCCAACAGGCTTCTAACCTTGTTCCAGAATATCGTAATGGGGCAGAAGCTCTCAGAATACCATACCGGCTACCGCGCCTTCTCTGGAAATGTGCTGAGAAAAATAAATTACAGGATCAACTCTGACGACTTCATTTTCGACAATGAAATGATTGCCCAAATATTTTATGCAGGATTCGAAATTGCCGAGATTACCTGTCCGACCAAGTATTTCGAAGAAGCCTCTTCCATCAATTTCAGAAGGAGTACAATTTATGGAATCGGAGTGCTGTTTGTCTCACTGAAATACCGTCTGCAGAAATGGGGTATAGCGAAGTTTAAGATCTTCAGTTAGCTTCAGGCCCTGACAAACAAGGCCTTGATGATATGCCAGACCATATTTGGGTTCTCTTTCAACCTTCTGGTTGAGTAATTGAACCATTGTTTTCCGAAGGGCACATACACTTTCATTGGATATCCTTTCTCCACAATTGAACGACGCAGGTTGGAAGTCACCCCAAACAACATCTGGAATTCAAACTTGTTTTTAGGAATATTGAGCCTTTCGATGAGTTTCATGCATTGTTCAACGAGGTAAGAGTCATGGGTGGCGATACCAACATTAATATCGTTCTTCAACATAAATTCAAGATCCTCCAGGTAGTGATCGCGAATCTCCTGATGCCCTTTGAAAGCGATCGATTGATCCTCAACATAGATGCCTTTGCAAAGACGGAAACTGAGCGGTGAAGCAGCAGTATGAACATCCATCAATGACTTGATATCGTTGAGTGTACGCTTCAAATATGCCTGAATGACGAGCCCGACGCGGATTGGAAATTCCTCCTTCAACCGGCGGTAGAGTTGTATTTCATCGTCTGTACAGGTGGAATCCTCCATATCGATGCGGATGAAACTATCTGCCCGATCAGCTGCCATAAGGATCTCCCGAAAATTCTGATAGCAGGTTTCTTTGTTCAGGAAAAGACCCAGCATGGAAGGTTTTACAGAGAAATTTCCATGGATCATCCTGGAGGTAAATTGTCCGATTACATCGATGTATTGATTTTTATACTGCTCAGCATCTGATAGTTGAGAAACATATTCACCCAAAATATCCAGTGTTACCGAACATCCATCCAAATTTAACTTGACAGATTCTCGCATGGCATCAGACAGATTTTCTCCTGAAATATATTTCCTGGAAAATACCCAGACCAGCCGTTTTGGCATATACGGGAGAATGCCTGCTATTAGTTGATTAATCATCCTTTTGGTTTATCCCTTTTGAAGGATAAAAGTAACAAGGAGAGAAACGACAATCTATGATGTTTATCAACTCGCGAAAAATATAGAAAGGGAAAAATGGACGGTTAATATCACGCAATCAACATTTCAGTTATATTTGTCAACTTATATCTGATAAATAGAACATCACTTTTTTAATATGAAGAATTCTACGATTGTTTCGGTTATTTTGGGAATAGCAATTGGGGTACTTTACTTGCTTCATTTTACAGGTAACAAGAGCATTATCACTGATAAGGGGCAGGCTAGCGAAGGAACAAGCAAACCTTTGTCCATTGCGTATGTCAAGATGGATTCGGTGCTTTTTACTTATGAACTGGCGAAGAAACTTACAGCGAATCTACAGTCAAACCAGGAATCATTTAAGAAAGAGTACAGTCTTAAGAGGATAAAATTTGAAAAGGAGGCAGCTACTTTTCAGGAAAAGGTACAGAGAGGCGGATTTTTGACCGACGAGCGGGCTAAACTGGAGCAGGAACGCTTATTGGGGCAGCAACAGGAAGTTGAGCGGCTTGATGCTGAGCTTACACAAAAACTCAATGAAATGCAGGGTCAGATCAACCAGCAGATTATCGACAGTATCTCTTCGTTTCTGAAAAGTTACAATGCCGACAAAAAATATGATATTATCCTCAACAGTTCAAGTATGCTGGAAGGGACGCCGAAGTACAATATTACCAAGTATGTATCTGTGGGTTTGAATAAAAGATATAAACCCTGACAACAAATCAGTCAAGGGTTGAGGTAATTGTGCAAACCGTAAGGTATTCTGAGACAATCTGCTGCTAATGTCAAGATTCAGTGCCTACCTGGAGAGGCAGCGCCCCCCCGGTATAATTGAACATCTTTCTGAGACGGATCAGGGAAGTACCTTGTTCGTGACCATCCCATGTTATGATGAGCCCGGTCTCCTTTTTGCACTTAACTCGCTGACGCAATGCACCCCACCTTCTTCTGGGGTCACTGTAATCGTAGTAGTTAACTCTTCCGACAAAGCCTCACCGGAAGTTCTGGATCAGAATCAGTGCACAATCAGAGAAGTTCTTGATTGGTGGCAGAATTCTCCCAGACCCTTTTTTCAGCTCAGGTTACTGCAGGCTCCTTCACTGCCTTCCAAATGGGCCGGCGTAGGATGGGCCAGAAAAATTGCCATGGATGAGGCGGTCAGGATACTGGATTGTTCTGAAAAAGAGGAAGGAATACTCGCTGCCTTTGATGCAGACAGCACGGTATCTGCCAATTACTTCACCGAGCTGGAATCTGTTTTCCGCAGGAATCCTACTTACAACTTTGTCAACCTTAACTTTTGCCATCCCGTCGATGATCCGGCCTTATGTGACTCACTTCGCGAAGGGATCATTCTCTACGAACTGTACCTCCGTTACCTTCGAAATGCCATCCAATGGTGCGGGTACGCCCATGCCATCCATACCGTGGGATCCAGTTTTGCTGTCAGGGCTACGTCCTATGTAAAGCAAGGCGGTATGAACAGGCGTCAGGCCGGTGAAGACTTCCATTTCCTCCATAAGATCGTCTTGCTCGGCAATTATGGCCACATCATAGAAGCCACGGTTTTTCCTGCTGCCAGGATATCGCACCGGGTTCCATTCGGCACCGGGGCCGCCTTGAAGAAATGGGAAGAAGGGGATCGGGAACTTGACACCGCTTATTCTTTAAGGATATTCGAAACTTTGCGCCCCCTGTTTGCAGATCCGGGATATTTTTTCGATACTGATCCCACCTTTTGGGAAGAACGTTTCCTGCAATTTGACAGGAAGCTGTACGATTATCTGGTGCAGATAGAAATGAAGGAGCGACTCATTGAATTAAGAAACAACTGCGCCGACAAAAGAAATTTCGTGAAAAGATTTTATCATGAGGTCAATGCCTTCCGGATCATACAGTATCTTAATCTTTGTGAAGCTGGTGAAGGGGGAAAAGGAAAGCTGGTAGTGGAGGCTTCAAGGTTACTGGAGCGACTTGGCATACAGGAAAACGGCAACTGCAATGCCAGGGAATTACTCGAGATTTACCGGGATCTGGATAAAAAAATTTAAATAATTTCTTCTTCCAGGAGTATCATTACCTGATCTTTTCTGACCTTGTCGCCTTCAGACACCATCACTTCTTTGATCACTCCGGTAAAGGGCATCTCGATGATGGTCTGCATCTTCATGGCTTCGTATTTGATCAGCTTGTCGCCCGCGGCAACTTCCTGTCCGGCTTTCACATAGACTTCCAGAATTGTTCCGGGGATTAATGATCGCACCTCGTTGGGATCGATGGGCTGCCATTTCTTGCGCATTAAGTGCTTCTTGGTAAGCAGGGTATAGTATTGCGCTGTATTGACAACGAATACCTCATATTTTGGCTTATTTTCTTCCATGATTGTCTGTAATTAGAACGGTGGAATACCGTGCTTTTTCGTTGGCCTTCTGTCTACTTTGTGCTCGGAAATTTCGAGCGAATGGATCAGTCGGGCACGCGTTTCAAGTGGCTCAATTACCTCGTCAATGTAACCCTTAGAGGCTGCGACGAAAGGATTGGCAAATTTATCTTTGTACTCCTGAATCTTTTGCTTGCGCATTTCTGCCGGATTTTCTGCCTCGTCAATCTCCTTGCGGAAAACAATGTTCGCGGCACCTTCAGGACCCATGACGGCAATTTCGGCGGTAGGCCAGGCATAAACAAAATCGGCACCGAGGTGACGTGAGTTCATCGCGATATACCCACCCCCGTAGGCTTTTCGAATGATAACGGTGATCTTCGGAACAGTCGCTTCACTATAGGCATAAAGCAGTTTGGCACCATGACGGATTACCCCGGCATGCTCCTGGTCGACTCCTGGCAGGTAGCCTGGCATATCTTCCAAGGTGACAATTGGAATATTAAATGCATCGCAATAGCGGATAAAACGGGCGGCCTTGTCGGAAGAGTCACAGTCGAGAACTCCTGCCAGATACATCGGTTGGTTAGCCACGAAACCTACAGTATTACCGGAGATGCGACCAAATCCGATGACAATGTTCCGTGCAAAAAGCTCCATAATCTCAAAGAAATCAGAGCTATCTGAGACTGCCTTGATGATATCTCGGATATCATACGGGTAATGCGAGTCACTTGGTACGATGTCCTCGATGCTAACTGGGAAGGAAGGCGCCTGGGTAGGAAAACGAAGGGCCTTTTGGGTATTGTTCCAGGGAATAAAAGAGATCAGTTTTTTGATCTGCTCGAAACATTCGTCCTCACTCAAAGCATAGAAATGGGCATTACCGGTTATCTCACTGTGAACCAGCGCACCGCCAAGTTCTTCCATGGAAATTTCTTCACCGAGCACCGTTTTAATAACACCTGGTCCAGTGATAAACATCTTCGAAATATTTTCGACAACGAAAACAAAGTCGGTCAGAGCCGGAGAGTAAACGGCTCCCCCGGCACATGGGCCGAGGATGACGGATAATTGCGGAATAACACCTGAGGCCGCAGTATTCCGGTAGAATATTTCACCGTATCCCGCGAGGGAATTAACACCTTCCTGAATACGTGCACCACCTGAGTCGTTGATACCGATGATCGGAACCCGCATCTTGAGGGCATGGTCCATGATCTTAGTGATTTTACGGGCATGCATCAACCCTAGCGAACCGCCGGCTACCGTGAAGTCCTGGGCATAAATGCATACTGGCTGGTTGTACATCGTTCCGGTGCCAATAATGACGCCGTCGCCATGAAGAACCTTCTTCTCCATATCGAAATCCTTACCGGTATGCTCGACGAACAAATCGTACTCATGAAATGAATTCTCATCCAGGATCGCCTTGATCCTCTCGCGGGCAGTTTTCTTACCCATGGCTACTTGTTTGCCAATGGCAGCTTCACCACCACCCTGCTGAGCCTCTTTCTTCCTTCTCCGAAGGTCAAGAATGTTTCTTTTTAATGACATAATTTAGCTTTTAACTTATGGATCAAAATTATTCGACAAAAATACAAAATAATCGCCGGGACAGCGCCTATTTTGCCGCTCTTTTGTAAAGAACCAGCGCAATCAAGGCATAAATAATGTTCGGAAGCCAGACTGCCAGAATTATATTGAACCCTGCCTTGAAGGCAAAAATCGTACTTACCTGCATGAACATAATGTAAGAGAAACCCAGCAATAACCCTAGTCCCAGATGTAATCCGATTCCTCCGCGGGTCTTCCTCGAAGCCAGCGAAACGCCGATAATTGTCAGAATAAAAGTGCTGATAGGCCCGGCCGTTCGTTGATAATTTTCTTTTTCAAAACTGGAAACATTGTCGACACCCCTCAACTTGAGATCTTTTATATATTGGTTGAGCTGCCAGTAATCCATGGTCTCCTGCCGGGAGTTCTGCTGGCCAAATTCGGCCGGACTCATGCGCAGCGTGGTGTCGATCTGACTCCCTCTGGTTATTTTCTCTATCGGACCACTGGTATCCCGGATGTAATATTCATGAATGACCCATTTCTTCTTTTCCCGGTCCCACTTGATATAGTCAGAAATTAACTTCGACTTCAGCTGACGACCTTCAAATTTTTCAATGGTGAACTTATAACCAACATCGGCCTTGTTGTTGTAGCTTTTCATGTAAATAAAAACGCCAGGCTCCAGCTGCCTGTGGATGTTTTTGTCAGAGTTGACATAGTCGCTGATGACATAAATATTGGTGAAGTTAACCCGCTGCTGGTTCGCAGGTGGTATGATAAAATTCCCCAAAATCCACGACATCAGTGCTATAATGGCGGAAGCCACCATGTAGGGGCGCATGAGTCTCTTATAGCTGATGCCACTGGCCATCATGGCAATGATTTCGGAGTTGGCAGCCATTTTTGAGGTAAAGTAAATGACGGCTATGAAGTTAAACAGGGCGCTGAAAAGATTGGCGAAATAAACAATGAAATTCGGGTAATAATCTAATAGAATTGCTTTCAGCGGCGCATTCTTAGAGATAAAGTCATCAATTTTTTCAGAGACATCAAAGATGATAGATATACTGACAATCAGAGCTATCGCAAGGAAAAAAGTCCCCAGATACCTCTTGATGATGTAGGTGTCTATCCTTTTTATAAATTGGTTTGCCATCCGTTTCAAATATAATATATCTTCTGCTGCTTACAGCCGGTTCCGCATTTGTCTTACCATTTGCTCTTTCCAGACTTTAAAAGTACCCTGAAAGATCTGCCTGCGGGATTCGTCGACCAGCCACAGGTAAAAGGCGAGGTTGTGAATACTGCCAATCATGGGTCCCAGCATCTCCTTCGACTGAAAAAGGTGCCTCAAATATGCCTTGGTATATTGTTGATCAACAAATGATTCGCCCTCCGGATCGATCGGAGAAAAATCATCTGCCCATTTGCTGTTCCTGATATTGATAACGCCATTTCGGGTAAACAACATCCCGTTACGGCCATTCCTGGTAGGCATGACACAATCAAACATATCGATACCCCTGTCGATTCCTTCCAGAATGTTGACCGGATTTCCGACGCCCATCAGGTACCGCGGACGATTTTCCGGCAATATTTCATTCACTACTTCGATCATTTGGTACATCTCTTCCTCTTTCTCTCCTACCGAGAGACCACCAATGGCATAACCGTCTGCTTGATAAGAGGATACATGCTCTGCAGCGCTCCTCCGCAAATCGGGATAGACACAACCCTGAACAATGGGAAAGAGCGACTGGTGATAACCGTATTTGGGTTGAGTGACAGCAAATCTATTTACACACCTGTCTAACCACCTCTGTGTCAGCTCGAGCGATTTTTTGGCATAATCATAATCCGCGTCGCCTGGGGTACATTCGTCGAATGCCATGATGATATCTGCACCGATGGAACGCTGAACATCCATCACACTCTCGGGGGTAAAAAGGTGCCGTGAGCCATCGATGTGGGATTGGAACTTTGCGCCTTCTTCGGTGATCTTTCGGATTTCCCCAAGTGAAAACACCTGAAAGCCCCCGCTATCGGTCAGTATAGGCTTATCCCAACCGTTGAACTTATGCAAACCACCTGCCTTTTCCAGGATGCCGATACCCGGACGGAGATAAAGATGATAGGTATTTCCCAGAATAATCCGGGCTTTTATATCTTCTTTGAGATCTTTAAAATGGATTCCCTTGACCGATCCGGCGGTTCCTACCGGCATAAAAACTGGAGTCTCAACAACACCATGATCAGTATGGAATATTCCGGCTCTGGCCTTGGAACCAACAGATGTATGTTGTAATTCAAACTTCATTAAAAAGATTTCAAGGCGCAAAGATAGTCATAATAGCAAAATAACTTTTCCGCGTTCTACCCTGTTTGTACTTACCGCCGCATTGTGTATTTTTGAGGACATTTGTTTTAGCTATGTTAATAGATCTTTGGGGATTTCAATTTACATCAGAAGAGTTCATCGGGCTCATTTTCTTTGGATTGACCTTTTTGGTTCAGGTTATGTATCAGATCCTGCTAATTAAATTCATTTTTAGCGGCCGACAGAAGAACCAAGAACCAAATCTTCCTTCTGTATCCGTCATAGTTACATCCAGAAACTATAAGACTCACCTGCAGAAACTTTTGCCTTCTTTGCTTTCGCAGGAATATCCGGATTTTGAGGTCGTGGTCGTGGATGACTGCTCTACCGATGGCACCGACTGGTTGCTCGCGGAGATGAAGATCAGTCATGGTAACCTGAAAACCACAAAAATCATTCAGGAAACCGATTTCCCCAATGCACTGGCAATTACGATCGGTGTGCGAGCCTCCTCCAGGGAATGGCTACTTTATTTGAGTCCAATGTGCAAGATCAGTGATAACCAGTGGCTGAAAAACTATATGCAAAGGCTGGAGCCCGACAAAGAAGTTTCGCTGGGATATATCCATTATAACGAGGCAACCGGAAAATATAACAGCTGGATTCGTTTCGAAAACTTCGCCTCCTTCCTGCTTTCCGGAGCTGGGAAATACTTCTGTATAGCCATGCCTGTCTTTGAATATAACCTGGCTTATCGCCGTGAAAAATTCCTCGATCTGCGGGGATTTGCTGCAGTCCTCGATTCACCCTTCAGTGAGAACGAATTGTTTATCAACAAGATAGCTACAAGCAGAAACAGCGTCATACAAATAAATAAAACAACACCGATAGCCTACACGGGAGAATCTGACTGGTTTGATCTGGTTGAATTCAAGAAGAAACAATTGATGCTCAGACGCAAATTAACTGCCGGTCAAAGGTTTTTCCGCTCTTTCAACCTGATCAGCAGAATGTTGCTTACAGTTTCATTGATCCTACTGCTGGTTATTTCGCCCTTGAGATTCTGGATTTTAGGTGCATGGGCACTTTTGGTCATTTCTGAGATGACATGGATTGCTGTCGCTACCAACAAACTTGGCGAGAAGAATTTCTTACCTATGCTAATGATTTATAAAGCATTTTTGCCTTTGATTAACGCGTATTTTATTGTTATTCAGTTGTTTACAAGTCAAAAACGGAAATGGAAGTAAGTCAGAGGCCATCCGGAAACGCCAAACGTGACATAGAATTGGTAGAAGCCGCCCGAAAAGGGAGTGAAAAGGCTTATGCCGATCTGATGCGCCGTTACAAGGATACCATCTATTTCATGTTGCTCAAGATGGTCAATAACCGAACGGATGCCGAAGATCTGACCATCGAGGCATTTGGTAAGGCCTTTACAAACATTCACCAATATACTCCCCAATACGCTTTCAGCACCTGGCTGTTTCGTATTGCCTCCAACAATGCGATCGATTTCATGCGTAAGAAGCGGGCCATCACAGTCACTCTGGAGCCTTCCTCCGGGGATCGTCAGGTGGGCGGCGAATACAATTATAATGCACGGGCCGATGGACACAATCCGGAAGAGAGCCTCATCAGGGATCAAAATTCGCAAATCCTCCGCAGGATGGTTGCTAAGCTGAAGCCACGCTACCGCAAGTTGCTGGAATTAAGATATTTTCAGGAATATTCCTACGATGAGATAGCAAAGGAACTTGATCTTCCCCTTGGTACAGTGAAGGTTCAGTTATTTCGCTCCCGGGAGATGCTTTTTGAGTTGCTAAAGAACAATGAGATAGCAAAGTGAGGGGAAGAGGGAAGATGGGAAGCAAGCATATTACAAGCTCTCCCTCGTTTGCAACGAGGGAGTACATTTCTCCTCCCTCGTTGCAAACGAGGGAGGGCATAATTAGCATAATTACATTAGCACACTAATTGGAACTACTAAGAAAATATTTCCCTGAGTTAACGCCACTGCAGATCAGTCAATTTGAGCAGCTGGGCGCCTTGTATCATGAGTGGAATGAAAAGATTAACGTGATTTCCCGGAAGGATATTGACGAACTTTACATCCGCCATATTTTGCATTCATTGGCTTTGGCAAAAATTATAAGGTTTCAGCCCGGGACTACCATCATCGACGTAGGAACGGGAGGAGGACTACCAGGAATCCCACTGGCAATTCTTTATCCTGAATGTCATTTCACACTCATCGACTCGATTGGCAAGAAAATTAGGGTCGTGCAGGAGATTGCCAGTCAGCTGAAACTGAAGAATGTGCTGGCTCAGAAAAACCGCATCCAGGAGATTAAGACCCGCTACGATTTTGTTATTAGCAGGGCAGTTACCGCTTTCCCCGAATTTGTCTCTATGGTGCGTAAAAATATCTCTCCGCTTTCGAAAAACGCATTGCCAAATGGAATACTCTACTTGAAAGGTGGTGATTTTGAGGACGAGATAAAGGCATTCAGCTCCTCTGCCGAGATCTTTGAGCTCTCAAAGATATTTTCCGAACCCTTCTTCGAAACCAAGAAGGTGATCTATCTGCCTGTTAGATAATTTATAAATAATATAAATTTGAACTATTTACCCATATATTTGGTCGATATTTAAAAAAAACCTATTTTTGCACTCCTTAATTAAGGAAAATACGGGAGATGAATCAGCCGTGACATAAGGGTCTTATCTCCCAACTGGAAATTGAAATAATAATTATCAGATATGAAAAGAACATTTCAACCTTCAAACAGAAAAAGAAAAAACAAACACGGTTTCCGTGAGAGAATGTCAACTTCCAACGGTCGCCGCGTATTGAATGCACGTCGTGCAAAAGGTCGCCACAAACTGAGCGTTTCAGACGAGCCAAGGCACAAGCGTTAAGACATAACGACTCTCGGCATTACAGACAAAAGGTAAAGAACAGGATTCTTTACCTTTTGTGTTTTTCAATACCTTTGCAGGGAATATGAATTCCGCTAATCCGGATTTGCAATCCGGATTGACTGAGTAATCCGGATTGCAAATCCGGATTAGCGGAAAATTGAAAATTTATACTTTTATGACATCCTCTATATTTTCACTTTTCAGTCAGACTGGCATTTCTTCAGAACTGATAAAAATCGCAGAAAAAATCGCGGCCGGAGAACGTATCACTAATGATGAAGGCGTTCTTCTCTACCGTGAAGCTCCTTTGCCCTTCCTTTCCGTCCTGGCCGACACCGTCCGAAAAAGGATCAACGGAAATCAGGTTTATTATAACCGTAACATCCATCTCGAGCCTACTAATATCTGCGTAAACCACTGTGCCTTCTGTTCCTACCGAAGGAGAAAAGGAGAAGAGGGCTGCTGGGAATTAGGAGTTGATGAACTGGTGAAAATGGCTGAACATCACGCGCTTTCCGGGATCACAGAGATTCATATCGTCGGAGGCGTTCATCCCGACCGTGATGTCCGGTTCTATGCCGATTTGCTTAAGGAAATCAAAAAGATGGTCCCCAATATTCAGATCAAAGCCTTCACTGCCGTGGAAATCGATGCCATGTGCAGGTTCGCTTCGATGGATATCAAAGATGGGCTGATTCTTTTAAAGGAGGCAGGTCTCGTATCATTGCCAGGCGGCGGAGCGGAAATCTTCGATGAAACATTAAGGGCAAAAATCTGTCCCGACAAGACCAATACCGCCGGATGGCTGAACATTCACCGTACGGCCCATCAACTGGGTATTCCTACCAATTCCACCATGCTTTATGGTCTGCTGGAAGATTACACCCACCGGATTGACCACCTCAACAGGTTACGCACGCTACAAGATGAAACCGGCGGGTTTAATGCCTTCATCCCGCTGAAATTCCGCCATTACAACAACAGATTCTCTTATGTGGCGGAGACCACCACCATCGAAGATCTCCGGAATTATGCTGTCTCCCGGATCTTCCTCGACAATATCCCCCACCTGAAAGCTTATTGGCCGATGATTGGGAAAAAGGTGGCTCAGCTTTCCCTGGCCTTTGGGGTCGACGACCTCGACGGGACCATCGACGATACGACAAAAATATATTCCATGGCAGGATCCGAAGAACAGTCGCCAGTCGCCAGCACCAATCAGCTGGTTAGTATGATCACCGGCGCCGGACTGGTACCCGTAGAAAGAGATACTTTGTACACACCTTGCTAAAGAATAAATTCTAATTTTGCACTCATAATCATATAACTGTAGCAAATGGCCTTAAAGGAATTCTTCCTCAGCAAAACCTTCAGAAATCATTTCCTGGCAGCTCTTGGGCTGACGATCGTTTTGCTCTGGCTTACCATGCAGATCTTATCTTTTTATACCCACAAAGGCGAAAGTCTGACTATTCCCGATTTCTCCGGTATGACAATGGATCAGGCCCGTCAGGTTGCCAAAAAAATGAGCCTGCGCTTCGAGGTGGAAGATTCCGTTTACCGGGCAGGCAGGAGACCCGGTACGATTCTGATGCAGAACCCCGGAGCGGGTCATAAGATAAAATCAGGTAGGATGATCTATCTGACCCTGGTCTCCTCCATCCCCGGACAGGAAGAAGTTCCAAAATTAACCGACATCTCACTTCGCCAGGCAAGGGTACTACTTGAATCAAAGGGTTTTATTGTCGGAAACATTAGATACATACCATCCGAATTCAGTGATCTGGTGCTGGAACAGAAGAATAAAGGGGTTCCAATCTTACCAGGATCCCGTCTCGACAGCGGTTCCGCCATTGACCTCGTCGTGGGTGGAAACGGAGTAAGCAGCGAAACGACTGTTCCTGATTTTACGGGGATGACGCTGGCCGAAGCGCTGGCACTCTTCAACGCAAAACTGCTGGTGGCAGGGAATGTCCAGTTTGATGCGTCTGTCACCAACAGGTCGGACTCCATGAGCGCCAGAATTATCAATCAGTTTCCACTGGCCGATTCTACCGCCTATGTTCCGGCCGGCAGTACCATAAACCTCTTCCTTTCCATTAAGCCAAAGGAATAATACGGGAACCATTTTTAGATGAAATACCCACGAGCAAATGTTCACACCAACCGAAAAAGATTACGTGGGTATTCCATGCGACCATTGAAAGACAAAATATTAACGCATGAATCCAAAAGAGTCACCGGTTTTTGAAGACACAGATCCCTTCGATGAAAGTGAAGAGCTAGTTACCGAACAATTCGAACATCACCGTTTCATTGCTGACCCTGGACAGGGATTGATGCGGGTCGACAAGTTTTTGGCCAACCGGATCGTGGGAACTTCCAGAAACCGGATTCAGATGGCCGCGGAGGCCGAAAGCATCCTGGTTAACGGGAAGCCGGTCAAATCTAATTACAAGGTAAAGCCTAATGATGAGGTAACTGTTGTAATGGACTATCCCCGGAGGGAACTAAAAATCGTTGCAGAGGATATCCCTATCAATATCGTATACGAGGATGAAGAGTTACTTGTCGTCAATAAACCTGCAGGGATGGTCGTACATCCCGGGCACGGAAATTACAGCGGGACACTGGTTAATGCACTGGCATTCAGATTTAAAGGATTTCCGCTTTATGGTGGAGACGACCCAAGACCGGGACTTGTACACAGAATCGACAAAAACACTTCGGGACTATTGCTGGTGGCCAAGACAGAGCTTGCCAAATTAAACCTGGCCATGCAGTTTTTCCGTAAGACTACCAAGCGGGAATATGTCGCCCTTGTATGGGGTAATCTGGCCGCCGATTCAGGCACGATCGAAGGCAATATTGGCCGTAGTACCAGGGACAGACAGGTCTTTACAGTTTACCCGAAGGGCGATCATGGTAAGCCGGCTGTGACCCATTACAGCGTATTGGAACGACTCGGATATGTTAACCTGGTTTCCTGTGTACTCGAAACCGGACGTACACACCAGATCAGGGTACATATGAAGGAAATCGGTCATCCGCTTTTTAATGACGAGGTCTATGGTGGCGATAAAATTTTAAAAGGAACTACTTTTACGAAATACAAACAATTTGTGGAGAACTGCTTCACTTTACTGCCCCGGCAGGCACTGCATGCCAAAACACTCGGGTTCATTCATCCGACCACACATGAGGAGATGATCTTCGATTCCGAGCTGCCGGAGGATATGCGGGCTTGCATTGAGAAATGGAGAAACTATCTCGCAAATCGCGAATAAAAAGTAAATAATCGCTCCAGCAGATTTGCAATCTGCTGGTCAAAAGTTGCCAGCGGATTGCAAATCCGCTGGAGCAACTGAAAAGTGAAAAATGAGAAAATAATATGAAGAACATCGCAATCGTTACAGGAGGAGATTCTTCCGAATATGTCGTCTCGGTTAAGAGCGGCGCCAATGTTTTCAGTGCCATCGACCGTAAGAAATTCACTCCATGGGTCGTTCTGATCCGCCATGGAGCCTGGAATGTCATGGAGGCAGATGCATCGATTGCGGAAGTCGACCGGGCTGATTTTTCCTTTGTATTTAACGGAGAAAAGATCCACCTGGAATATGCTTACATCATGATTCACGGCACTCCCGGCGAAGATGGCAACCTGCAGGGTTATTTTGAGATGCTTGGCATTCCCTATTCTTCCTGCGGGGTGCAATCATCAGCTCTCACTTTCAACAAAAATTTCACCAATAAGTACCTTCACTCATACGGCATCCAGATGGCCAGATCGGTTCGCCTGGTTTTGGGCGAGAACCTGGATCCTGCCGAAGTGGTGAAAGAGCTTGGTCTGCCGCTGTTTGTGAAACCCTGCGCCGGAGGTTCGAGCTTTGGCGTCACGAAAGTGAAAGCGATTGAGGAGTTGGCCGAAGCTGTTGAAAAGGCCTTGAATGAGAGTCCGGAGGTATTGATTGAGCAGTTTATCGACGGCAAAGAATTTACCTGCGGAGTCATCAAAATTGGTGACAAAAAACTGGTTCTTCCTGTGACAGAAGTAATTCCCAAGAATGAATTCTTCGATTATGAGGCTAAATATACGCCCGGCATGGCCGATGAGATCACACCGGCCAGGATCAGCGCGGAGTCGACGCTCAAAATCCAAGACCTTTCTTCCCTTATTTACGATTTATGCAATTGTAAAGGTATCGTCAGGGTTGATTACATTCTGAAAGACCAAACCTTCTATTTCCTGGAAATTAATACCGTACCCGGAATGACTGCCACCAGTTTTATTCCACAGCAAATTAAAGCTGCCGGATTGAATCTGACGGATTTGCTGACTGAAATTATTTCGATGGGATGATTCTGTAAAATAAATGTTGCCGAATTGTATGGTCACCTTTGTCAGAGAATAACCATCATCTGTGCATACCAGCTTTTCTATAATAGTTTTCCACATTAAGTGAATAACCTCAGTTGATAAATATGTTAGTAACTCAATAACCAACTGATTCAGGCGGGGATGCTCATAAAAATCAAAATTCAATTTAAAAGACGGATTTTGCCATCTCCTCACTACCTTTGAAAAAGATGATCAAAAACTAACAACTCCTGATTATTAGCACATTATGGCCGAATCACCCAACAACTACCGAAACAAGAACAAACCCGGCAATACCATCGAACAATTGAATGCCTATTACGGCAAAGTCCCGCCTCAGGCCATTGAGGTAGAGGAGGCTGTGCTAGGCGCTTTGATGTTGGAGAAGGATGCTTATCACACTGTTCAGGCAATTCTCAAGCCTGAAAGCTTCTATAAGGAGGAGCATAAGAAGATCTTTAACGTTATTAAGGAGCTGGCATCCAAGGAGAAACCGATCGATTTGCTGGTAGTTACCCAGTCACTGAAGAACAACGGTCAGCTGGAGGAGGTCGGCGGACCGCTGTATATCACTCAGCTAACCAGCAGGGTAGCCTCTGCAGCCCACATAGAATTTCATGCCCGTATCATTGCTCAGAAATACATCCAGCGGGAGCTGATCCTGATCTCATCCGAGATCCAGAGCAAATCATACGAGGATACCATGGAGCTGAACGACCTGATCGATTACGCCGAATCGTCACTTTTCAGGGTCACGGAAGGAAACATAACCAAGGAATCCCAACCCATCAAGCCTTTGCTGCAAAGGGCTGTTGAACAGATTGAGCTCAATGCGAAGAAGCCTGACGGACTGAGTGGTATTGCTTCCGGATTCAGCAAACTGGATCAGATCACGGGTGGGTGGCAGAAGACCGATCTCATCATCATCGCAGCCAGACCGGCAATGGGAAAAACGGCATTTGTACTGACCATGGCACGGAATATGGCCGCCACACACAAGGTGCCGGTGGCAGTCTTCTCCCTGGAGATGTCTTCCCTTCAGCTCGTCAACCGTCTGATCTCGGCCGAGACAGAACTGGGTTCCGATAAGATCAAGAGCGGCAGGCTGGAGAACTGGGAATGGGAAGTCTTCAACCGAAAATTGAAATATCTCGAGGAGGCGCCCTTGTTCATTGACGATACTCCTGCCCTTTCGATCTTCGAATTCAGGGCCAAATGCCGCAGGTTAAAGATGCAGTACAACATAGGGATCATCATTGTTGATTACCTGCAATTGATGACTGCGGGAGGTGATATCCGTGGTAACAGGGAGCAAGAGGTAAGTATGATCTCCCGTAACCTGAAAGCCATTGCCAAGGAGATTGACGTTCCGATTGTGGCTATCTCACAACTCAACCGTTCGGTGGAATCCCGGGAGGGAAAAAGGCCACAACTATCGGACCTGCGTGAATCAGGCGCCATTGAGCAGGATGCCGACATGGTTATGTTCATTCACAGACCGGAATATTATGGCATCCTAAGCGACCAGGATGGGAATTCACTGAAAGGGATTGCTGAAATCATTGTTGCCAAACACAGAAATGGGGCCATCGGCGATTTCCATCTCCACTTTAAGGCGCACCTTGCTCGTTTCAGCGATCTGGAATCGGCGCAGGATGACAGTTCCATCAGCGATCTTCATGAGACCAGGGGAAGAAACGGCATCTATTCCTCCAAAATGAATACAGAACCCAACATCATGGAAAACGATCGCGGCAGATCTGATTTTGGCCGGCCCGGATCGAGTTTTGCGGATGAGACCCCATTTTAATAACTTGATAAGGCATTGTAACTATACCATTTGTTGGATTGAAATCATAATAACCGATTTCGGGAAACTTTAAGGAGCAAGGAAAAAAAAGACCGGTGAAATTTAATTCGCCGGTCTTAATTAAATTAAAAAATTAAATAAGTTAAGGAATAGGAGTTATTATCTCAGTAAATCTAGCTGCGGATGCAAGGCTTGTTGTACTTCCTTGAAAAAGCTTATAATACAAGTACATTTTACCTTCGCAAGCATTTAAAGTTCCGGTTGCAGATAAACTATAACCAGGTTGTGGATCACCTCCCCAAGTTGTTGTCATATAAGGGGCTAGAGCAATTGTAAAGTTACCGGTTGCAAGGTCTACGACCATTGGCAAAGTTGCCATAGTAACAATATCTTCACCCCAATAGCCTGTCATCCAGCCTACTCCAATTCCGGTAATTTGTAAATTTCCACTGCTATTTTTTGAAACAACAACACGTGTTGGACCGTCGCTTGGAGTATTTCCAGTGTATTTACCAACGAATTGATCGATATTAAGTGTACAATGTTTTTGAATTTTTAAACTAGCATTGTTTCCAATAAATACATCAGTAGTTGGAGTAACTTTTAAACCCAAAGTTACAGGAGCATTGCTAAGACTATTATCAGATACAGTTACAGTTAATGTTCCATCATTTGAATTTGCCGGAATGGTTACTGTTGCAGGTACAGTATAAGCGGCAGCAGCTACTGTAGTTGAGGCTGCAATCACTCCAACACCAAATGTTCTGTCAGAACCTGTAGTTTGAGTAGCATATAAATGGACTTTTGCATCAGTAGATTTATTCTTTTCAACTATAATGGTTGGTGAATTGACTTCAAAAGAAACATAGTTAATATCTTTTGTCCCTGTAACTTCATCCGAACAATTGTTGAATGCCAACAAAGAGAATATCAGCAACAATAGGGTTGTTAATTTTTTCATAATTTATTTATTTATTTATTTAAAAACGGATTGTTTTGTACCTCACTTTGCGGAATGGAGAACGTCAATCTAGGATCATTGTAAGGAATTGGTACTCCTACAAATGATAAATGATTACTTCCACGCACTATTGTTGCTTTATTACGTTTCATTGCTAAATAGCTTTTCCCTTCACCCCATAATTCAATTCTGGTTTGAAGATAAATCTCGTCTTGCAATGCTTGTCCTGAAAGGGCATCAACATAAGTTGTGCTTGGTAATCTTAGATTTAGTAAAGCTTTTAGACTTGTTTTGGCTCCTGCGTCGTCACCACTTTTAGCACAGGCTTCGGCATTTAGCAGATACATTTCATCAACTCTCATGTAAATATAATCATCAAGTGGATATCTTGCACCACCCGTTACCCTTCCAGCATCATAAAATTTACCGGTAGGGGCTAAGGGGTAAGCGGATCCTGTGGTAGCATCAAATTGGCCTTTTCTAATGTCAGTCGAAGGAATCTTATCAAATAGCCCTTTGTCAATACCTTTTCTATCTCCGGCCCATTGGTAACTATAGGTGTATCTGTCCATCTGACCAAACCAAGAAACTAAATTAAGTCCCAGATCAGAGGTTATAGTAACTCCCCACATCCATGACGGATTACTCAATTTGTTAAAACCACCAATAGTATTAACTCCGGTATAAACTGTTTCAGCACGTGAGTTTAGTGTAAAACCTCCATTGGCTATAATATCAGCAGTTAAAGTTTTAGCTAATAAATAATTGGCATTTCCTCCCATTGCTGCATAAGTATATGCAAGTAATCCCTCGGCTACATACTTATTTATTTGATGTTTAGCAGTTCTGGTGAATGCTCCAAGCATAGAGATTGATTCCGTTAAATCCTTAACTATTAACGCATAAACAGCATCTGTTGTGCTTCTAGGTTGATTTTGCTGTGAAGGATCTGTATAGATTGGAAGAATTTTAGCGGTTGGATCATAACTGGTTGCGTACAATTGTGCTAAATAAAAATAACCATAGGCTCTCAATGCTTTTGCTTGTCCCATCATATATTTATTTTCAGCTAATTCAGGTGTAACATCGTTACCACCAAGTTGAGCAATAACCGAATTTGCAGATCTAACAATTCTGTAATAGTATCTCCAAGGGATATAATTGTTATTGTTTGTATAGTCAATAGTAGATGTTAAACGTGTTAATCCACCATACCAATTATAACCATTAGCGGTTAGCGCTAAATCGCCCGACAAGAAGTCACTAAATATGTCATACGCTTTTTGGCCAAAATCGTCAGCGCCGGTAGTTCCACCTGTTTCTGTTTGAAACATAAGAGTGTAAATACCGGCTATACTTCCTGCAACTACCGCAGGATTATGCTCGGCAGCTTTTGCAACTTGGTCTTCAGTCAAAAATGCTGTTGGCCGAACCTCTAAAAAATCTTTGTTACAACCTGCAGCACCGAAAAGGAGCAGGGCTGTTAAAGATATGGTATATATATTTTTCATACTAAAAAATTTATGTTGCTAATTAATAATGTATTAAAACTTAACTCTTAAACCTGCAGTATAGGTGGTTAAAGGAGAGTATCTATACATATCTGATTCACCTACTTCGTTGGTTGCAGGATTAAATCCATCTCTTGCACTTAATAACATTAGGTTGTCGCCTGCAACAAAGATGTTTAAACTAGACATTCCAAATCTTTTTACAAGTTTACTGGTGAATGTATATCCAATTCTGATATTGTTAAATGCCAGAAAATTGGATGAGGTGATAAATCTTGTTGAAGAACTGTTAACATTTACATCATAGTTACTGGATAATCTTGGTACATTGGTAATGTCGCCGGGTTTTTGCCATCTGCCCATAATATCTGTTGACCAGTTGTTCCCTCCAATTATAGGGTTGCCCATTAATGTTGCATAAGCGCCATCATAAGCATAACCACCTAAACTATAAATAAATTGAGCGCTGATGTCAAAGTTTTTATAATTACCTTCTAATCTAAAAGCACCGCGTACTTTAGGGACGGCAGATTTACCAACAAATTTTTGGGTTGCGTTAGCATAGGTTTTTGTAGTTGCAATACTTATGGAACTATCAGGATTTGCTACTTGATATTCGTATAAAGAAGCAATTCCTTCACCGGAATCATATCTTCCGTTACCATTAAGGTCATGATAATTTTGATACCACATTGCAGTTCCGTCTGCAGGATCAACACCGGCCCATTCTCTTGTATAGAAATCGTACAAGGAATGACCATTAGATCTTCCATACATACCTTGGATATCCAAGATTTTTGGTTTTCCTGTTGCAGGGTCAACTGGCATTGCCGTTAGTTCGTTTGTCAAGAACTCACCATTAACTGTAAGATCTAAACCATAGTCTTTACCTTTTAACAGGTGTGCAGTAACATCAAATTCGATACCGCTGTTTCTTAAAACACCGTCATTAACAGTTAAAAGTGCATATCCAACTGAAGGACCAACGCGTCTGTCGAAGATTAGATTATCCGTATTTTTGATATAATAATCAAAAGTAGCATCAATATATTTTTTTAAACGGAATTCAATACCGGTTTGGAACATTTTTGATTTTTCCCAGGTTAAATCAGGGTTTCCAATACCAAGTGGTGAAATGGAGATTTGATCATTTAAATTGGACACGGAAAAAGTATTAAATCCGGGATAAAGTCCAACACCTGCTTGCTCTCCCATTATACCATAACTGACTTTAAATTTCAAGAAATCAACAAATGATAAACTTTGCATAAAAGATTCTTTAGTTAGTATCCAAGATAAACCAACTGAACCAAAATTGTCCCATTTATTTTTTCCAATAAATCTTGAACTACCGTCTCTTCTGGCAGAAGCAGTAAAATAATATTTACTTTGGAAGTTATAGCTAAGTTGAGAAAAATAACTTTCTAATGTATTTTTATCTGTATAAGAACCTGGAGGAGAAGATACGATGATAAAGTTGTCTAAATCGTCAATATCAGGTACTACAGCCATAGATTTGTTGGCATAGAAATATTTGCTTTCATTAGAATTGCTTTCGTGTGCAACTAGGATTTCCAAATTATGTTCACCAAAACTCTTTTTATAGCGCAGCAAATTAAGAAAGTTTAAAGTACTCCCCTTTATTAGGACAGAAAAGTTAATGATGTTGTTATTGTCTTGATGTTGAGACGGGTAATAACTCGGAGAGTTATTCTCGGATCGACATCTTTCTTTTTTTGGTTCTT
>Ga0209539_1000226_pt1 | contig 34918 bp, 33 predicted proteins | sample BarGraNGADG00312_2_FD_184499 | JGI IMG/M metagenome (GOLD analysis project Ga0209539, IMG submission 184499) | Arctic peat soil microbial communities from Barrow, Alaska - Barrow Graham LP Ref core NGADG0011-312 (SPAdes) (version 2) | ecosystem: Environmental > Terrestrial > Soil > Wetlands >...
CATGTCCGGGCGGTTGTATCGGCGGTGGGGGTCAACCTTTGCACCATGGTAACTCAGAAGTAATAAAAGCCAGAGCTACAGCCATTTATGCTGAAGATAAGAAAAAGCCGCTCAGAAAATCACACGAAAATCCATTTATTATTAAACTTTATGAAGAGTTCCTCGGGAAACCTGGCAGCGAAAAAGCTCACCATCTGCTTCACACACATTACTTTGATAAAAAGAAAAAGATCATGATAAAAAATTAGTATTAGAATATTCGACGATAATAAAATTCACTGTTATGTCTCATATAAAAATAGAATTAAGAAAAGAAGATGTGGACTTTATAAAAGGAGTATGTGTTACTTTTAATAATGATCCACAGGAGCTTATTAACGTTCTCCATGCTTGCCAGGAACATTTCGGATATCTTCCAGCAGAAGTTCAGGAAGTCGTATCTGAAGGGCTCAATATGCCCATAGCCAGAATCTATGGAGTGGTGACATTCTATTCATTCTTCACTATGACTCCGAAGGGTAAACATCCTATAAGTATATGCCTTGGAACAGCCTGCTATGTCAGGGGTGCTGAGAAAGTCCTTGAGGAGTTTAAGAAAGAACTTGGAATTCAGGTAGGAGAATCGACAAAAGATAATAAGTTTTCATTGTCCAGCCTTAGATGCGTAGGCGCTTGTGGTCTCGCTCCAGTGGTGCTTGTTGGCGACAAAACCTACGGAAGGGTTGCTCCTGATGATGTTAAAAATATCCTGAAAGAATACGAATAATTGATTGCGGACTGCGGTTTATGGATTAAAAAAATTCAAAGTTATGATTGGCAAATACAAAATCATCACTCTTTGCGGAAGCACAAAATTCAAAGATGAGTTTATTGCAGAGCAGAAAAGACTGACCCTCGAAGGCAATATTGTTATCAGTGTTGGTTTATTCGGTCACTCAGGCGATGAAGAAGTATGGACTAAAGTCACCAAAGTGATGCTCGATGACATGCATAAAAGGAAAATTGATCTTGCAGATGAAATTTTTGTGATAAATGTCGGAGGCTATATCGGTTCCTCAACCAGGAGTGAGATTGAGTATGCTATATCAACAGACAAACCTGTAAGCTATCTTGTAGCTCCTTGAGATTGCTTCGTCTTATTATTACTTGCACTGTCATTGCGAGCCCGACGCAGGAGGGCGTGGCAATCCCCTTCTCACTTTTCCAACCAATTTGCCGCTGTGCAGTTGTGCCGTTGCGCCTTTGCGCCATTGAGCCCCTATGCCGTTGTATCGTTGGTCTTTTTTATACCAGAAAAAATACTCCTTCTGCCTCCGTTTCTCCTCAATATTCCTTGCCACATAAACCTTTTTCCCTGTATAAGGATCAAAACCGGTATAATACATTAGTGTCGATAATGTCATTGGAGTTGGAGTAAAATCCTGAACCTGTTCCGGTCGAACCCTCAGACTTTTCAACTCGGCTACAAGATCTTTCATGTCGGTATCGGTACAACCGGGATGTGACGAGATGAAATATGGAATCAACTCATATTTAAGATCATGCACCTTAGTTATTTTGTCAAACCTGTTCATGAGCTTTTTATAGAGGTCAAAAGAAACCTTTCGCATTTCGTACAATACTGCCTGCGAGGTATGCTCAGGAGCCACCTTAAGCCTCCCTGATACATGATTTATAATAAGTTCTTCAAGATAGTCCCTCTCATCTTTACCGGCACTTTTGTTCCATTCAGTAAATAGCATATCATACCGCACGCCGCTCCCGATAAACGATTTTTTGATTCCCTCCATCCCATCAACTTTCTTATATAGATCTATAAGTTGTTTGTGACTGGTATTCAGATTTTTACATATAGAGGGCCATATGCATGAGGGCTTTGAACAAACCTGGCACAGTTTCATATCTTTGCCTTTCATTCTGTACATATTCGCCGAAGGGCCACCAAGGTCGGACAGATAACCCTTAAAATCGGGCAACCGGGAGATTTTTTCAACTTCCTTAAGTATCGACCGTTCTGATCTGCTTATAATCTGTTTACCCTGGTGAGCAGCTATTGCGCAGAAACTACATCCGCCAAAACACCCGCGATGAATATTCACCGAGAATTTTATCATTTCATAAGCTGGTATATCTTCCTTCTTGTTGTAACGGGGATGAGGCAAATACATAAATGGAAGATCAAAAGAGCGGTCGGCTTCCTCTTCTCCCATCGGGGGAAATGGCGGATTGATTATAACTTTCTGGCCGGCTGAATCTTCGCTTAGCCTGGCTGATCCGATTTTATTAGATTCCTTTTCAAATTTCACAAAATTCTCAGCAAAGAGATTTTTGTCCTTCACACATTTTTCAAATGGATGGAGGGAGATATCCTTCCACATCTTTTGTACAGGTAATGGCTCATTCCTTTTTATTACAATTGCAGTCTGGTGGATTGTTTTTAAAGATGAAAACGGAACCCCTTTTGAAAGCAGTCGTACAAGCTCTCTCATAGGTTGTTCGCCCATGCCATAGATCAACATGTCAGCGCCACTGCTCGTTAGTATTGAAGGTTCCAGTTTATCTTTCCAGTAATCATAGTGTGTAAGCCTTCTCATGGAAGCTTCAATGCCTCCTAAAACAACCGGAACATCAGGAAATATATCCTTGAGAATTTTAGTGTAAACAATTGTCGGATAATCGGGTCTGAAACCGGCTTTACCACCAGGTGTATAAGCATCGTCTGACCGCAAACGGCGGGCGGCAGTATAATGGTTAACCATTGAATCCATATTACCGGCAGTGACCCCGAAAAAGTATTTTGGTTTACCCAGTTTGCGAAAATCCCTTAAATCGTCTTTCCAGTTGGGTTGTGGTACAATTGCCACACGAAATCCTTCATCTTCAATTACTCTTCCGATAACAGCAGTACCGAATGACGGATGATCAACATAAGCATCCCCGCTGAAAATTATAACATCTATTTCATCCCACCCAAATAATTCTACTTCTTTATTAGTGGTGGGCAGCCATTTTTTATTGTAAATAGATTGCGTTTTCACGCCGTAAATTTACCTAAAATAACTATCTTGCTGATAAATGTGCTAATAATCAGCAGTATTAAAATTTGCCCTATATGAGCTGTCGGTCTGAATCACTCACAAAGTATTTTCAGAGAACTTTATTATTAAATTCCTTTTTCTGTCTTTTCTTTTTTCTCCACACGGTTAATTTAGCAGCTCAGGAAATCTCTGTAAGACCAAAACTTGGCCTTGTTCTTAGCGGAGGTGGTGCACATGGAATAGCACATCTCGGAGTTATTAAAGTTATGGAAGAAGCCGGATTGCGACCTGACTATATCACGGGGGTCAGTATGGGTAGCATTATAGGTGGCATGTATGCAATAGGATATTCATCAGATAGCCTCTACAAGATCCTAAAAAGCATAAACTGGAAAGTTATTCTGTCAAATAAGATCCCGGAAAACCAGGTGATTTTTCTCGAAAAAACCCATTTTTCCAATAGTGCTATTTCCTTACCACTGTCACTCAGAAAAGTAGTACTCCCCTCTGGCCTTATAAACGGACAACAGGTAGAAAATACTCTCAGTTACTTTGCCTGGCCTGCCGCTGATATAAATGATTTTTCAAAACTCCCGATTCCTTTCATGTGCCTGGGAACTGACATAATAACCTATAAAAAAATAAATTTAAAAACCGGGTACCTGCCAGATGCAATAAGGGCAAGTTTTGCGGTTCCGTCAATTTTTACTCCCCTAAAGATTGATAGTCTGCTTCTACTTGATGGCGGGTTAATAAGAAACTTTGCTGCTAGTGAGGTCAGGGAAATGGGAGCTGACATTGTAATCGGATCTTACGTTGGTTTTAATGGTTATAAAGAAGATAAACTACAGTCTGTTTCGGGAATAATGGAGCAGATAGCAATGTTCCGAAGCCTGGATGATTTTGAAGAGCAGAAAAAACTGGTTGATGTGCTAATAATGCCGGACACTCAGGGATTTTCAATCTTTGGATTTGAAAATGTGGACTCTCTTGTTCAAAGGGGCTATGCTGCTGCCCTACCTTATAAAAAATACTTCAGGAAGCTTGCAGACTCTCTTAACCGGATCGGCACGCAAAAGCCTCTGGTTAACATCCTTGAGAAACAAACCTATATTTTTAATAAAATTGAAATTAAGGGTAATAAAAGTTATTCAGACGAACAGATACTTGGTATGCTCGACATCGAACCGGGGAAAAAAGTTGATAAGCATCTGCTTACCGAACGGATTGAACTTCTATATGGTAAAGCCTGGTTTGATAAAGTAAAATTCAGGATTGTTCCCCGGAATGATTCCCTTATACTGGCTATAGATTGTATCGAAAAACCTCAGGCAATGCTTTATGGATCTGTACACTATGACAATTCACTACTTTCCGGACTTATATTTGAAATGTCCGTTAAGAATCTTTTAACTCAAAGATCTGTAATCAATTTTGGTTCGCGTATAGGCCAGTATTACAAGTTTGAATTAAATTATCTCCAGTTTATTGACAGAAACCAGATATTCGGATTTTCACCAAATTTATATTCTGACAATACCCTGATACCCCTGTTAGAGTTAAGAGGTGATGTAGGGGAAGTGCTCAGCAGAAATTTCACGCCCGGACTGTCAATCAACAGGAGAATAGGACTTAATAATATGATGAGTATTTCCATAGACTATGAGAAACTGAATCTTATATTACATTATATTTCTGATATTCATCTGAAAAACCTTTCATACAATTATTTGACTACAACTTTTAATTATCAGGTTAATAGCCTTGATAATAAACATTTTCCTGACAAGGGAACAGTTTTGAACATATCAGTAAGCACATCAAAACTCTTGTCTGCAGGATTAAAGACTGATTCGTCAAAAGTAGAATTTAAATGGAAAAATAATGGGGAGTTTACCTTTAGCAGATTCTATACTTTCCATGGATCTGTTAACCATTATTTTTCCCCTCCAGGCAGAGTTACATTTTTATTCGGCGGAGATATTCTCTTAATTACTGACACCGATTCGGTTTCATCACAAAACAATTTTTATCTCCTTGGGGGATTTGAATCAGTTAATAAAAGGTCAGTTTCTATGGTTGGGTTCCATTCAAATGAAATTCCGGTAAAAAAACTTGCAGGTTTTAGAACGGGTCTCGATATTGTACTCTTTGAGAACCTGCATATGGATTTTATGGCGAATATCTTTGCTATCCAGGAAGTTAACCGTAACAAAGGATTTTCACTGCTTACCGGACTCGGTGTTGGTGCCGGGTACATGTCGATTATTGGTCCTATAAAAATCGGAGTAATGTATGGAAATTATAACAGGGAAAAATATTTCAATAAAATTAAAGGGTATATCAGTATCGGGTATAATTTCTGAAGAATAGCCTGATTCATTCTCTTACACTTTTCTCTCAATATTTTATTTACCTCATCCTCCGAATTGCTGTCGAAAAAGTAGTTTATTTTTACTCTTCTCCTTAGTGTTCCTTTGTGATATACTTTGTGATCCTTTGTGGTTCAATGTTTTAATTTTTACCACAAAGTGGCACTAAGGGTATCACTAAGGGTCACAAAGGACTTTTTCAACAGCTCCATCTAGAAAGAGGCAAAAATGTAAAAGTGGAAAGTCGGTTATTTATATTCATTTTCCTAAACGGTCTGATTGTTGCATATATAATTTTAAAATACTGAAATGATTTTTTGTCAGATATCATTTCAAAAGAATAAAAACTATGGATATCTCAAAGATAATACAACAGAATAAAAGACTAAGCTCTCTCGTTTCCGAAAGAAAGATAAAGCAAAGTCTTGATATCCTTAATGATATGATTACTAATTCATCATCAGGTGATATGCGTGATGAGTATAATAATCTGGAAATGACCTATAGAAATATGCTCACATATACTATTGAAGGAGTAAACGATCCTGAACGCAATAAGATATATCTTAAACTTATTCAGAGTATTCTTGGTCTCTCCGACAGGGTAAGACAGGACATATTGTCACATTATTCCGGATGGCATACGTACTGGGTAAAACAACAAGCTGAAAAAGAGATGAAACTTGGTGGCAGAACAATTGTTGAAACTGTTGATGACCTGATGTTTAAATCGGAGCTTGATGAGTGGCTGAAATTGAGTAATGAGATTAGCCCCGACCCTGATTCAGAGATTTCAAAAAAACACAAACAGCTTATTAAAAATATTTTTAACCATCTCTGGTTAACAGATTATTATGGAGAGGCTGAAAACAGTCTGATCAATATTATTCTGAAATCTGGTAAATTCAGATGGTATGAAGCAAGCATTTTTACAACAGCTGTTACCCTCAGTTCTTTCAGGACATGGCAATCAGAAAAGTTGTTTCATCTGATAAGCATGTATGAAGCAGGTCAGGAACAGGTAATGGAAAGGGCTCTTTCAGGTCTGATACTTAATTTACATTACTATAACGGAAGAATTTTATTATACCCGGATATAACTGACAGGATCAAGGAAATGAGCCGGAACAATAAGTTTAAGGAGCATTGCAGGATCATTGTTCTGCAGATTATCCGATCGCGGGAAACTGAAAACCTGAGCAGGAAACTGCAGGAAGAGATATTACCTCAGGTTGCCAGGCTGAAACCAATGATCGAGGAAAAACTAGATCTTGATGATATTCTTCCGAAAGAAAAGAACGAAGAGAAAAATCCTGACTGGTCAGAAATGTTCAGTGATTCGGAAGAGATATTTAAAACAATGGAGGAACTTACAAAACTCCAGATGGAAGGTGCAGATGTATATATGTCAGCTTTTGCCAACATGAAGCATTTTGACTTTTTTAAAGACTTCCAGAACTGGTTTGTTCCTTTTTATCCCGACCATGAGACAGTTGATGAGATATACAGAGATGAGATCCTTGGTCCGGGAACAAATGAATTGGCAGAGGCATTATACAAAACTCCTTTTATCTGCAATTCAGACAAATATTCATTGCTTCTGAATCTGAAACATCTGCCTTCGTCTCAAAAAAGTATGATGTTAAAAGTATTCCGTATGGAACTTGAAGGGTTGCAACAATTAAACGATGAAGAATCGGCAACCGATCCTTATAAAGTATTCAGAACAAACATAACACAGTATCTGCAGGATATTTACAGATTTTTCAAACTTTCCCCTTATAAAAAAGAATTTGAGGACCTGTTTATTGGCAAGCTGGATATCTATAATTCGGAATTTTTCAGGATGACATGCAATGCATCTGAAGCTGAGGCCGGTCTGGCAGACTATTTTTTCAGCAAAAATTTTTATAATGATGCTCTTCAACTTTTCCTCAAACAAGTGAGTGAAAAGCCATCGGATGTGCAATTGTATGAAAAAATAGGATATTGCTATCAGGAAAACTCCGATTATGAAGAAGCTCTGAAGTTTTACCATAGAGCTGAACTTATTGACAGAAAAGTCTGGACAATCAAGAAGATTGGACTATGTCTGCGCAGACTTGGTAAGAATGAAGAAGCGTTGGAATATTATCTTCAGGCATATGATCTTGAACCTGAAAACATTCATACCATAATAATGATAGCACATTGCTACATTGATGTTAATGATTATGAGCAGGCCTTAAAATTCTATTTCAGGGTTGAGTATAATGAACCAGGTAACCTCAAGATTTTAAGGCCCATAGCATATTGCTATTTCGCACTTGGAAGATTTGATGAGTCCGAAAAATATTACGATCGTTTATCAGCAGGCAAACTGAATGCTCACGATCAGATTAATAAAGGTCATCTGGCACTCTGCAGAGGTAAAAAGAAAGAAGCTGTTGACCTTTACAGGCAAAGTATAATAAGTGGTGAATTGTCGAAAGAGCAGTTCATATCAATCTTTTCGGAAGACAAACCATTGCTTATCTCTCTTGGGGTCAGTCCTGATGATTTGCCAATCCTGTTAGACTACCTTTTATTTAACATCGGGTAGTCTGGTGGTATCATGACCGGGGAAAGAATGAGGAGGTGGTCCGTCAGGTGATGGTCTTCCATCTGGTTTATGTGGTCTGCCCTCTCTCATATTAAGAGTATCATCTTCGTGATTCTTCCTGTTATGTCTTATCATTTCCTCACGCCTTGCATCCATTTCTTTTAACCTTGCCAGCTGGTCCCTGGTAAGGTTTAAATCAAGTTCTTTCCTGAAATCTTTCATACTGGCATCAAGTTCTTTCCTGAAATTATTTTGGAGCTCACTGTTAATTTTGGCATACTTGTCCAGAACCAGGTCAATTTTTGTTTTTTGCTGGTCATCAGGTTGTATGGTCCGGTAAAATCCGTCCCTGAATCTCTCTTCCGAAAAAAACACCCTTACAGGTTTCAGTTTATGATACCTGATCTGTGCGGAAGTAAGCATCCCCAGAATGAATCCTATAATTAAAGTTACCAGAACGACTATTATTGATCTTGCTTTCATTTTTTAATTTCCGGTTAACAGACAAATAATACTTTCATCATAACTATCGCTAATCCCGAGAATTGAATTAAAAGAGAGGGAGCCTTGCATCAGAAAGATTGAAATGAGAAGAATAACAATCGCGGCTACTCCTGTAAGTGCAATGCGGGAGAAAGCAAAATTCATGTATTTTACGAACTCCACTTCACCTTTTATAGTCAGTCCTGCAGAAAAGAGTTTATCAAGGACCCTATCTTCGAATTTCTCACTAAAATTGTATGATATGCCCTCATCTTCCATCCTAATGGGAATCTCACTGGTATCAGTATCCTGATGCAGCGAGCTCATCATCAAATTTTTTATCTCTGAGGGGTTCATTTTATTCATAGTTTTTCTAATATAGTTCTTAATTGTTCCTGTGCTCTTGACAATCTTGAAAGAACAGTCCCGATAGGAAGATCGAGCATCTCTGCAGTTTCTTTTGTCGAATATCCCTGCAGCATTCTCAAAGTTACTATAATTCTAAACTTGGGGTCCATAGCCAATAATGCTATATTTACTATTTCCGATGCCTCTCTTCTTTCTTCCGTGTCATGATCTGGAATTTCAAATTCATACATTTCAGTGTTTGCTTTATGCGAGAACATGGAAAAGAATCTTTTTCTTCTTTTTATCTCATTCAGAGTCAGATTCACAGCAATTTTCTGTATATAAGTTGAAAGTTTCGATTCCCCCCTGAACTCCGGTAATGAATAATAAAGATTAATAAATACTTCCTGTCCGATATCTTCAGCAAAAACGGTATCACCAAGCATACCTTTTACCGTACGTGCAACCATTTTCTGATATCGGTTTACAATTTCTCCAAATGCATTTTTATCGCCATCCAGAGATGCCTTTACCAGTTCATTTTCTTCGGTTACATTGTACGATTCGTGGATCATACTACAACAAATAGACAAATAATAATCTTATAATATTCCCGATTGTTAATTTTTATTAACAGAGATGCTGTTCCTTTATAAGTTTTATGAACTTTTTAAATTTCATTTTTGCTGAGGAAGGTCGCTGTCTCCAACTAACTTAACTATATAATCTTTTGTATATCTGACCATAAAGAGTTTCTGATTTTCAAAACCATCTTCATTATCTTTACGTTTAAAGTCATACTCACTTTGTAAAAGTTCAGGATAATGCATTTCAGGATGTTTGATAAAATCCTTCCCGTGTAAAGCTAACCCACTCAGAAAGTAGTATGCAATATCAAACCCCTGCCATGCGTAACTTTTTTCCAAGGGTTGAGTAAGGAATTTTCGTCTGAAATTTGAATTAAACTGTTTCACATTATGCTTTGAATAATCAATCCAACTGGAAGTATAGACCATAAGATCCATATCAAATAGTTCTTTCTGATCAAGTCTGTCAAGATCCCTGATAACGGGATATCCGAATAGTTTTATGTTGAATCTTCTGGAAAGACCACTGACATTATCTATAATCTCGCTAATTACGGGAGCCTCTTCTGAAGCAATAATGACAAGGTTTTTTGATTGTTCTGAAAGTGCATGACTCAATCTGTTTATAGAGTCATTATTAAACATAGCCCTGGTATAAAATTTAAACTCCTTAAACTTAATATCTTCATATGGAAGCTTATAACTTAGCTCCGTAAAAATCAAATTCTTAAATCTGTTGACATCCTCATCAATTCCTGTCGTATCGGTATGAATAAATACAATATTATGGTCATAATACTCACTTATTTTTTTTGCGAGCGCTTTTTGAGCAATTTCAAGCGAAGAACTGGCCATAAATAGAGTCGGGTTTCCAATCAATGCAGAATTATTTATAAGTGGAACCGGCGACACTACAGGGATGTTCAGCTCTTTTGCATATGCAGAAACAATAGAAAGATTATGAGAATAAACGGGTCCGATAATAAGATCCATTTCAGCCAGTTTTCCTGACTGAATAAGCTTTGAAATCTCAATTGTATCGCTTTTTATGTCGTATGGATGCAGATTTATATTCAATCCCATGGAACTCAATGTATCTGAGGCAAGTAATATCCCTTCCCACATTTCCAGAAAATCAATACTTCCGGGATAGATCCAATCCTCCGGCATTTTATTCGGTTTGTATATTTTCTTACCCTTTACCAGCATGGATGAATCAATTTCTGTTCGGCTTGAGTTCTCCTTAAGATAGAATGGAAGCAAAACGGCTACATTGAGTGATCCTCTGAGGTCCTTCACCTCAGCAAATCCTGCAGATTTTTCAATACTAGCCGAAGGTTCAACAATAACTGAAGGAATGGTATCGGTTTTAATCTTCTCAATTTCCTGTGTTTCAGCTATTTTAGCTCCTGGAATTCTGACAAAATCACCTACCTGGGGAAACCTCAAATCTCTGTTTTCCCTACGCAATTGTCTTACTGTAAGTCCATATTGTTTAGCTATGGAAGAAAGTGTTTCCCCCATGAGTACTTTATGAAATATGTACTTTTTTTCCTGATCGTCAAATTTCTGCTGGTTACTCATGAACTCCCTTTTCGGAACAGCAATTTCAGCCCCTACCGATAGTTTATTAATATCTATGCCTGGGTTGCTCTGGACTATTTCGTCTTCAGAAACACCGTATGATTTTGAAAGAAAGTAAACTGTTTCTCCGGGTCTCAGACTATGGTAGATAAATTTGTTTCCATTGTGCTCCTTTTTTGCTGGTACAGATTCTGAAGATTTTGCTTCGGTTACTGATTTTACAGGAATTCTGAGTGTCTGCCCTTCATTTATGCCATAAACTGCGGGAGGATTCTCACGGGTCAGTTCTTCAACGGTAATTCCGTAAGCTTTTGAAATAGAATATGCAGTTTCTCCTTTTTTAACCTGATGTATAAAATAAGCGATTCCCGAAATTATTACTTTGTCTTTTGATCTCTCAACCACAACCTGGGAATTTACAGTATTGCAGAGAATTGATAGTAATATTGGCAGGGCTTTTATCCAGTTGTTGATTTTCATTCGATTTTTTTGTTAGTCTCTTTCTGTATTACAATGATTTAAGAAATGTACGGCAGTTTCTTTCAATTCGCTCGGGGACATTATTGATATCCGACCTGATGAATTTTTCGCCAGTTATTTTTTCATATAATTCTATATACCTTCCTGATACCTCATTGACAAACTCATCTGTCATTTCAGGCACCTTCTGCCCTGCTTTCCCCTGGAAACCATTTTCCATGAGCCATTCCCTGACAAACTCTTTTGACAATTGTTTCTGAGGAAGCCCTTTACCAAAATGCTCCTGATATTTATCTGCATAGAAATATCTTGACGAATCAGGGGTATTGATCTCATCAATCAAATATATTTTCCCATCCTTTTTACCAAATTCATATTTTGTATCGACAAGAATCAGTCCATGCTGCAAAGCTATTTCAGAACCTCTCAGGAATATCTCCATTGAATATTTTTCAAGCAGAATATAATCTTCTTCGGAAATAAGTCCGCTATTGATTATTTCTGATCTGGAAATATCCTCATCATGTCTGCCTTGTTCAGCTTTGGTTGTCGGAGTAATGATAGGTGCTCTGAAACGCTGATGCTCCTTCATTCCATCAGGAATTTTTATACCGCATATCTCTCTTGCACCGGCCTCATATGTTCTCCAGGAACTACCTGTCAGATAAGCCCTTACAATCATTTCGACAGGAAACGGTTCGCATTTATGGCCAAAAGTCACTGTCGGATCCGGTGTGGCAATTTTCCAGTTCAGGACAATATCATTTGTTGCATCCAGAAATTTTGCCGCTATCTGGTTAAGCACCTGGCCTTTATAGGGGATACCTCTGGGAAGGACGACATCGAAGGCTGAAATCCTGTCAGAAACTATCATGAGGAGGTATTTGTCATCAATATTATATACGTCCCTTACTTTTCCCTTGTAAATGCTCTTCTGTCCCGGGAAGTTGTAATTTGAGCTTAATATTGTCTTTGCCATGTTGTTAAAATATTTTCTATTCAATGATCCTCTATTTAAATCCCCCGACTAAGCGGGGCAGGCTCTCCCCCAGGGGGGAGGGACTTAATATATCTGAATATTTAAAGGTTCCCCCTTCTCTCCTGGGAGAAGGGGGCCAGGGGGAAGAGGCAATTAAATCCACAGAGTTATTTTCTACCATTATTTTTCAGTTTATCAATCTCATTTTCTTCATTCTCATATGCTCTGACGATTCTTTTAACCAGTTTATGTCTGACAATATCTCTCTCGTCGAATTTGATTATTGAGATGCCCTCGATATTGGTCAGAATACGCATGGCCATCAGCAAACCGGAATCATTTTTCCTAGGAAGATCGATTTGGGTCGTATCGCCAGTCATAATAAATTTTGAACTTACACCCATCCTGGTAAGGAACATCTTAAGCTGGCTGATAGTTGCATTCTGTGCTTCATCAAGAATTACGAAAGCATTTTCAAGAGTTCTTCCTCTCATGAACGCCAGTGGGGCTATTTGCACTGTACCGTCCTCAAGCCATGTTTCCAGCTTTTTGAAGGGTAGCATATCGTGCAGGGCATCATAGAGGGGTTGAAGGTAAGGATCAAGTTTCTCTTTCATATCTCCGGGAAGAAAGCCAAGCCTTTCACCCGCCTCAACTGCAGGCCGTGTAAGAATGATCTTTTTAACTTCTCTGTCTTTCAGCGCCTTAACAGCCAGAGCAATTGACGTATACGTTTTACCTGTACCTGCAGGCCCCTCAGCGATAATCAGATCGTTAGTCTTATAGTCATTAACTAAAAGAAGCTGGTTTACAGTGCGTGCCCGAACAGGTTTTCCGCTTGTTCCGAAAACAATAACTTGTTCAAATTCACCATTTGATGCTGATTTCATGTGTTCTGCATCAAAAAGATATTTTTCAATGTCCTGTTCATCGAGCCGGTGATATTTTTGATAATATTCGATAAGCTCGTTAAACTTCTCGGCAAATATCATTATCTCAGTCTCCTCTCCCATGCATTTTATCTCATTGCCTCTGGCCATGATCTTAATTTTAGGGAAAAAACTACGGATTTTATCTAGCAGCGAGTTGTTTGTGCCGAAGAAGACTACAGGGTCTATATCCTCAAGAAATATATTTATCTCTGTCATTAAACCAAACAAAAATTAATGAACTAAATTGCCATTTGCCAAATTAATCTGGTAATATGGTAAATAGTTCATAAAAAAACTCATTGAAAAGTACAAAGTAAGGTTATTTTTTCCTTAGAAGATTATCTTTGTTATAAGTTTTTTCATATGCCGGTAATTACGTTAACAACAGAGTGGAAACCCGATGATATCTATTATGGAATCATCAAGGGAAAGCTTAGCAGCCTGTGTCCGGGAACTACTGTAATCGATAACGCCGGAAACATTCCTGCGTTTAATATATCGCAAGCATCTTTTATAATAAGAAATACCTATAATAATTATCCAAAAGGCTCTATTCATATTATTTGTGTTCATTCGGAAGCACATAAAGATCAGGATTATCTGATAGTCAGAGCAAAAGATCACTTTTTCATAGGCACTGACAATGGAATATTCAACCTTATTCTGAATTCCGATCCTGATGAAGTTGTTAAAATAAATCACCATGGTACTTCAGATGAACTTGAAATTTTTGCAAAAGCTGCCTCAGAACTTGTAGCAGGGAAAAAACCTTCGGACATTGGAAAACCTGTCAAGACTCTCATCGAGAGAATTCCGTTAAGGGCAACAATCGATAAGGATGTAATCATTGGTAGTATAATCTTCATTGACTCTTATGGAAACGCAATCTCTAACGTTACCAGGGAAGTTTTTTACAGGGTATTTGAAAATAAAGCCTACAGGATTCTTATTCAGAGCAATAAAAACTATACTGAACGGATTTCCCAAAAGTACAGTGATGTGCCGGTTGGTGAGATACTTGCGAGATTTAACCAGCTCGATCTCCTTGAAATCTCAATCAATGGAGAGGACATATCCGAATTACTCAGTCTTTCTTTAGGGTCAGTGCTAAGAATTGATCTTGCAAATAATGCTGCATCTCCAAACCGCTTATTCTAAAACCGTGATAAATGAATAATAATAGTAAAAGCCTTGAAGAGTTTAACAGGCTTCTTAACATCATAGATGAACTCAGGGGGAAGTGTCCGTGGGATATGAAACAGACTAATGAAAGTCTAAGGAAACTCACAATTGAAGAGACATATGAATTAGCCGATGCTATTTTCTCGGAAAATGATGAAGGCATAAGAAACGAACTTGGCGATCTCATGCTCCATATTGTATTTTATGCTAAAATAGGTGCGGAAAAAGGGATTTTCACAATGTCGGATGTTCTGGAAGGGATAAACAATAAACTCATTTACAGGCATCCTCATGTATTTGCTGATGTTAAGGTTACCGGAGCTTCACAGGTTGAGGAGAACTGGGAAAAGCTCAAGATCAAGGAGAATAATGGTTACAAACCCGTGCTTTCAGGTGTTCCGTCTTCTCTGCCCGCAATAATAAAAGCTAACAGGATCCAGGAAAAGGTAAGGGGTGTCGGATTTGACTGGGAAAAACGTGAGCAAATATGGGATAAGGTTCTTGAAGAAATCACTGAACTAAAAGAAGAGATAGAAACCCATAATACCGAGTCAATAGAATCAGAACTGGGGGATGTACTTTTTTCAATCATAAATGCATCCCGATTGTATGGAATAGATCCTGAAGCAGCTCTTGAGAAAACAAACAGAAAATTCATTAAGAGATTTAATTATCTTGAAAAAGAAACTTTGACAAAAGGCATATCACTGCATGATATGAGTCTTGATGAGATGAATGTAATATGGGAGGAGGCCAAGAAGGAGGACTAGGGGATTTGCCATGTAGGGAACGGTCGCGACCGTTCCCTACATGGCAAACCTGTAACTCAGCAGCTGATAAATTATTTTCGCAGCTATAAAATCCGGAGATTTATTTGTTTCCGAAGGACACAATTCAACAACATCAAATCCGACAACATTCCTTGTTTTTATTACATCTCTCATAAAATGCAGCAATTCATAATATGGAGGGCCACCCGGTTCAGGAGTCCCTGTCGAGGGCATTATTGAGGGATCGAATGCATCCAGGTCGATAGTGATATAAACATTCTCCGAAAGTAAATCAATCGCGTTTTTATAAAGTGACTTGTTATAATATAGTTCGTGGGAAAAGAATATTCTGTCTTTTTCTACATAGGGTAACTCTTCCGCCGACATGCTTCTTATTCCAACCTGCACCAATGGAGCAAATTCTTTTGCTCGGGCCATTGCGCAGGCATGATTAAATTCAGATCCTTCATATGTTGGCCGTAAATCAGCATGAGCATCAATCTGAAGCACGGAAAGATTTTTAAAATATTCTGAAAAAGCTTTTATTGCCCCGATTGATACAGTATGATTCCCTCCGATTAATACAGGAAATTTATTATCGGATAATAGAGTCAATATCCGATAATATACATCTTCTACCAGTCCCTCCGGTGTTTCTTTCTGAAGTACAGGAGCTAAAGTATAAATCCCTTTAAGATGAACTTCTGATTCAGTTTCAATGTCGTAGAATTCAAGATTTACCGATGCATCCAATATCGCATCAGGACCCTTATCGGCTCCTTTCATCCATGTACTTGTTTCGTCGTATGGTACAGGAACAATGATTATACCTGATTCAGTATAATCATAAACTACTTCATTCCCTCCGAAGTTCATAGAATGTATTATTTAGCCTTTGGTTTAGGCGTTGCCTTCTTTTTTTTCTTTGCAACGGTCTTAACCGGGTCTTCTTTATCAGAGATAGGTGCAACTACTTCAGGTTCTTCTTTGACAAGAAGGTTGAGGTTATGAAGAATATTATACCAATGTGCAACTTTTTTTATGTCGCTGGCATACACTTTATCTTTTGAATATTCCGGGAGAATGCCTTCAAACCATGCTTTCAGTTTAACTGTATCAGATTTTGAATCGATTGTTGGTCCTCCATTCTCCTTTTCGTGAATGAGGTCAAGTACTTTCCCAAGCGGCATATCCTCTTTATCAGTAAAGATTGCAATATCTTCGAGTGAACTCACCTTCGCAGAACCGTAAGCACTGCTTCTTTTTTTTGTCTCCAGGTGTTCTACAATAATTGCATTCTTTCCCTGAGCGATAAATTTAAATAGCCCTGGTTCACCAGAGATTGCCAGAATATCTTTTAAAATCATATTATAATATTTTTGTATACAAATTTAATCCTTGTAATGCAATGTGAGTTTTATTATCGCTTTTTTTTTCAGTAAAGTGCTATTAAACCATGTTTCTTTCTTTTTTAATCTTTTCATATGCCTCGTTGACCCTGGTAAACTTTTCATCTGCAGATTTTCTGATCTCCTCACCAAGATGGCTTACTTTATCCGGATGGTATTTCATAGCCATTCTTCTGTATGCTTTTTTAACCTCCTCATTTGAAGAAGATTGATCTATTTCAAGGATTTTATAGGAAGAATCTGTTTCCGGAATAAACATATTTTTTATTGACAGGAAATCACTTGACGCGACTCCCATAAATGCAGATATTTTTTCGATAATAGCAATTTCTGAAGAATGTATTACACTGTCTGCCAGGGAAAGATTAAATAAAAGATGCAATAATTGCAGTCGCGAAGAATAATCCATATTTCCTTTTATCTGAAGACAAACGTCTCTTACCGGGATTTCCTGCTTAAGTATATCTTTAAGCATTAGAAGAGCCTGCTTTGCTGATTCCTGACCGAATTGTTTGACAAAGAACTGCTTAACAAAGTCAAGTTCAGATTTTACAATCTTCCCATCGGCTTTCATTACAGCTGCTACAAGTACCAGGAGACTCATTCCGAAATCGCCCTGGCTGGTCCTTACAGATCCTGAACTGTAAGTTGAAGCATGAACTGTGGTACCATCTATCATAGATCCCACCAGAAAACCTAATAAGCCCCCAATCGGTCCACCCATCACGAAACCAAGACCTCCGCCCAGCCATTTTCCAAAGATTCCCATATTCAGATTTGAGTATTAATTAATGTCAGAATATCTTTATGAATATTAAGGATAGCAGGAATGATCATATCATTTTCAGAATTGTATATTACCCAATCCGAAAGTTTCATTCTGGTTTCATCATCAATCTGATTTCTCATCCTCTCCATAACCTGATCCCTTGAAAGTTTATTCCTTTGGATAATCCTTTCTATTCTCTGTTCGACTGGTGCCTGAACCGTAGCTACCTTGTCAACATATTTTGCAGCTCCGCTTTCAAACAGAATAGCAGCTTCCATAATCACATATGGCATAGTTTGTTCCAGTACCCATTTCATGAAATGATCAAAAACAACAGGATGAACCAGGGAATTTACTTTTTCAAGTAGGGTTTTATCATTAAAGATAATTGTTGCCAGTTCCATCCGATCAAGACCACCATTTATATAAAGGTTCTTTCCAGCGATAGAATTGATCCGGCTTATTATCCTCTGGTCATTCTCCATAATTTCACTAGCTTCCCTGTCGGCTGAAAAGACCGGTACTCCGAGGATATCGAAAACCCTGCAAACGGATGTTTTACCACTTCCGATACCACCTGTTACGCCAAGCTTTAGTCTCGGTTTGCTATCTTTTATCATATCCAATATCCGTCCACAAGGTCATCTTTTCCTTTTATTTTCACTCTTGTTATCGGGAGTAAAAGATGTATTAGCAGCTACCTTTTCAAAAGTAAAAAAGAGAGTATCGGGTTTAATTGAAGTAATCTCACAACCTGACCTCATCTGTACATTCAGACTTTTAGTAAGTCCCGATGTGACAATAAAATAAGTTAAGGTCTTACCCCCGGGTGCTCGTTTATAATTGACTTTTGAAAAATCAATAATAACCGGTGCTTTATTTCCAGATAATTTAAGTTTCAATATTGAATAACCAGGTCCTTTAAGAAAGAGATTCAGGTCAGCATACGGATCTACAATTTTACCTCTTTCTTTAGGAACATTGACATACTTAACCTGATACCTTATATCTGTTTCACTTTCTTTCCCCAGTGAATTAAGGTACCAGAATATAAAAGAAAGAAAAAGAAAAAAAGCAAAAACCGCAACATCCCGGTTGATTACTTTTACTTTCCTCTTCGTAAGGTTCTCATTCCGTATCCCTTCTTCCCCCTTCACTAAAGGTTAATTGTTAGAAATTAAATTTCTATTCGTCAGCCGAAGGATCCTTCAGCAGAGCGCTCTTATCAATTTTCAGTTTGATATCTCCGCCTACATCTACAGTTACATAGTTATCTTTAACTTCATATACTCTTCCATATACTCCTCCGGTGGTTATAACTTTATCACCTCTTTTCAGGGAGCTTCTGTAATTGGTCATCTCCTTCTGTTTTTTCATCTGGGGTCTGATCATGAAAAAATAAAAAACAACAAAAACAAGAATCAGTGGAAGGAACGTCACCAGTGGGTTACTCTGACCGGTAGATCCGGAAGGTTGACCCATCAAATACAAATACGCAAAATTGGTCATTGTGTCAATTTTAAATTATTATTACTTATTATCTGTTACTACTTCTGCAGTTATTTTTAATAATACAACCGGAGTTAATGCATTTGACTTAACAGTAATGATTTTTGTCTGCATACCATTTCTTCCCGATGTATCAAAAACGACCTCAAGATTTCCATTGGCGCCAGGAGGAATTGGTTTTTTATCATATTTTGGAACTGTGCACCCACAGGTTGTTGTTGCGGAAGATAAAACAATATCAGCAGTTCCTTTATTATCAAAGGTGAACGTAAAACTTACCTTCTCTCCTTCCGCAACCTTCCCGAAATCGTGCTGATATTCCCTGAAGACAATCTCGCTGGTTCCGGCAGAAGTGTCCGGGGAAGATCTTGCTGAATTCTTGCCCGTCCCGCTCCCACAATTTGAAGTGATTAATGCCAATATAACCAAAGATAATATTATGATCTTTCTCATAACACTCAATTATGTTGCTTTATCAGTTTTCAGCAGTTGGTACCTCACCCACGAGACCTCTTCCCAACTTATTAAAAAGTCCTTCGTCACGGATTTCTTTTACTATATTATCGAGTATTCCGTTCACAAAGGTACTGCTTTTTGAAGTACAATAGTACTTGGCAATTTCAATGTATTCATTCAGAGTTACCTTAACAGGTATTTCGGGGAATTCAAGTATTTCAGTTATAGCAAGCTGCATCACAAGAATATCCATAAGAGCAATCCTGTCAACCTCCCAATTGGTTGTGTTTTTATCGATAAGTTCAGAACATTTTTTTGAATGCAGGATCGCCTTTCTGAACAATATCTTCACAAATTGTTCATCCTCATCGTTTTTAAACAAAGGCATCAGAGGAGCTTTTTCTCCAGAATCAACTTTGAATTTTTTAAGAGTTTTCTCGAGCATAGATGATATATATTCCATATCATCATTCCAGTATATGCTTTGTTCTTCCAGGTTTGAATTTAGATCTTCCGAAATTGAAAAAAGTTCTGTGATAAGACTAATTATGAACTTTTTATCAGATAAATAATTATTATTTTCCAATGTCATATACTTCTCGTATTCTTCCCATACAATCATTTTATTATACAAGAGGCGGGGAATATGTGCATTATTTACCCAGGAAAGTCTTTTAGAGGAGATATATTCTTTAAATGCCAGGTTTTTTCTAAGCTGGGCAATAATCTGATTATCAATGAACCTCCGTTTTGGATTAAGGTCCTCAGGAGAGGGCATTCTTTTCTGAAGAGCCTGATCGATTTTCTCGCATGCGATATCTGCTACTTCAAGAACAAGCAGCAGCAGATAGTGATAAAGATCGTAACTCTTACCTATGCTGAACATCAATTCTGACTCGGCCTGGATAAGATTTTCATCCTCCCTGCGGTTAAAAGCGTAAAGAGCCATCAGGGCTTTTATCCGTAATAATCTTCTGCTTATCATCTATAAAGAACCTCAAATTTCCGCTGCAAAAATACTCTTTTTCCCTTACCCTCAAAACAACCAGGTAAAATTAAGGACAAATAATCTGTCAGGTTTTGATTTGATAAAATAATCATTACATTTACAATACAAAACAAAACCCTAACACTAACTGACTTAGAAATGGAAGAAGAAGCTGGAATTAAGGAAGTCATAAACGGGCATGATGAAAAAATCATAAAAGAAGAAATTTTCACCAAGGTGGTGCGTGCCGGAAAGAGAACCTACTTTTTTGATGTGAAAGCTACAAGGAAAGATGATTATTATCTGACCATTACTGAAAGCAAAAAACGTTTGGGTAAAGAAGGGAAGGTGTTTTACGAAAAACACAAGATCTTCCTCTATAAAGAAGATTTTGAAAAATTCTCAGATGGATTGAAAGATGCTGTCACATATATTGGAAATGGCAAAGATGCGATCAAAGCTCCCGAACCAATGACCTTTGCTGAAACAGAAGATGAAAAAAGTATACTGACAGCTGAAGAGTTCACTAACGTCGAGTTTGATGACCTTGGCAAGAAGTGAAAAGGATACTCTAAATGTCTGATTATATACTCCTTATTCTGGGGATCATTTTCATGATCATTGGGATTATCGGGTGCCTGGTGCCGGTGTTACCCGGACCACCTCTTAGTTTTCTTGGATTAATATTACTTCACCTTTCCCGGTTCGGAGATTTTACAACTCCCACATTGATTACACTAGGAGTCATTACAGTTGTTGTAACTGTAATGGATTATATTGTACCAGTATGGGGAACAAAAAAATTTGGTGGTTCAAAGTACGGAACCAGAGGTGCCACTGTAGGTTTGATAATAGGATTTTTTCTTGGTCCCCTGGGTATAATCCTGGGACCATTAATTGGAGCATTTGTCGGAGAAATGATATTCAAAGATGACCTGAGCTATGCTTTTAAGGCCGGTTTCGGAAGCCTGCTGGGATTCCTGACTGGCATTGGCCTCAAGCTTGCTGCTTCCTTTGTGATAACTTTCTATTTTGTGAAGGAACTGATCTCTTAAGGTGTAAGGCGCAGGACACACGATGCACGGAAAATAATTTCTAATGCAATCATTGAGTCGTGCGTCGTTAGCCGTGTGTCGTGTGCCGTTATGATCCCAGCGTAGCCACCATCACCGCTTTGATTGTGTGAAGCCGGTTTTCAGCCTCGTCGAATACTATTGAATATTCAGATTCAAATACATCTTCTGTAACTTCCATCCCATCGAGACCAAATTTTCTGAAGATCTCCTCTCCCACCTTTGTATCCCTGTTATGAAATGCCGGAAGGCAATGAAGAAATCTGACTGACGGATTTCCTGTCTTTTCAATTACTTTCATATTCACCTGGAATGGTTTCAGCAGCTGTATTCTCTCCTCCCATACTGAATCAGGTTCACCCATAGATACCCATACATCGGTATAGAGAAAATCAGCATTTTTAACTGCCTCATCCACATTCCCGGTAATAGTTATTTTTGCACCGGTCTCTTTTGCTATAGATTTACATTTTGCCACCAGCGCTTCAGATGGCTGATAGGCCTTAGGAGCAGCAATCCTGAAATCAATTCCCATTTTTGCAGAACCTACCATAAGCGAATTACCCATATTATATCTTGCATCACCCAGATAACAGAAAATCATTTTATTAAGTGGCTTATCCGAATGTTCTATCATTGTCAGGAAATCGGCAAGTATCTGAGTAGGATGGAACTCGTTGGTCAATCCGTTCCAAACTGGTACTCCTGCATATTTAGCAAGTTCTTCGACAATATCCTGACCATAACCCCTATATTCAATACCATCATACATACCACCCAGAACCCTGGCAGTATCCTTCATGGACTCCTTCTGTCCGATCTGGGAACCGGTAGGTCCAAGATAAGTTACATGTGCTCCCTGATCATAAGCAGCAACTTCAAATGCACAACGAGTACGGGTTGAAGCTTTTTCAAATATCAATGCGACATTCTTCCCTTTAAGGTGCTGTTTTTCAATGCCTTCATATTTGGCTTTTTTCAGTTCTGCGGACAGATCAAGGAGGTATTTTATTTCTGCAGGAGTAAAATCAAGAAGCTTTAGAAAATGACGGTTTTTAAGATTGGTAGACATAATTTTATAATTAAAAGATAAAAGACAAAAGTAAAAAGATAAAAGTAAAGGTAAAATAAGAATACTAAAATTTTAAACCACGGATTATCATGGAGTTTTCACCGCCTGTCATCCTCATATTCCATCGTAATCTTGGATCCGTACTTCTTATCAGCCAGCTTAAAAGCTTCAGTGATTACACTTTTTCTGCCGCCTTGTTTAATAAAGTTCAGACAGGCAAGTATCTTGGGTTCCATGCTCCCTCTGGCAAACTGACCTTCTTTCAGATATTTTAAAGTATCAACATAGTTTAGAAATTCTTTAATCTCCTGATCAGGCTTGTTATAGTTTGTGTATATATAAGGAACATCTGTAAGAATATAAAACTCGTCAGCACCAACCTGAGTTGCCAAAAGTGAAGAAGCCAGATCTTTATCTATGACTGCTTCCGCCGGTCTTACATCGTTCTTTTCATCGATATAAACCGGTACTCCGCCACCTCCGCATGCAATAACTATATTTCCTTTTCTGGCAAGATCACTTATAATTGATTCATTGATAACCCTTACAGGAACAGGAGAAGGAACTACCCGACGGTATCCGCCCTGAGTTTTCACCTCCTCTTTAAAGATCCAGCCCTTTTTGGAGAAAAGGTCATCAGACTGATCCTTAGTATACATTTTTCCAACTCTTTTTTGAGGATCAGCGAAGGCTGGATCATTAATATCAACCAGAACCTGAGTAACAATGCAGATAACATTCCTGGTTATTCCATGTTTGTTGAGAACATTTCTAAACATCCTCTCAATCATATATCCTATCCCTCCCTGTGAGTCGGCAACACATATATCGATCGGCATTTGTGCAATACCATATAATTGTTCGCCGGCATCATTCCTCATAAGTATATTCCCTACCTGTGGGCCATTACCATGGGTGATCACCAGATCGTAACCTTCGTTTAGCAAAAAAACAAGGTTTTCAAGAGTTTCGGTAGTGTTTTGTTCCTGTTCATCAATTGTTCCGACCTGATCACCTCTCAAAAGGGCATTACCGCCTAATGCAACAACTGCAAGTTTCTTTTCCATAGATCTGTTCTTAAAAGATCACAAAAGTATCAAAATTCAGAGAATTCCTATGTCATCTCACTTTGAATAGAAGTCTGTATATATATGTTTTATAACATATTTGCCTGATTAATCTCATAAATATCAGGCGATAGAATTTAAGTTAAAAAAAAATACTACATTTGTTAGGATCAAAATACTACCAGATAAGTGAGATTCAGCTATGCATTGTTCATTGCGGTAATCTTCGCAATAACAGGTTACTCCTGTAAGCAAAAAGGAGGAAAATATATAAATCAGGGGGAAATCCATTATAACATTGATTATATAGGTAATCTCGGATCGATGCCGAAAGAGGTTCTTCCTAAAAACCTTATTGTATCATTTAAAGACGATAAAATCCTTTTCGAGATGATTTCTTCTTTTGGAAATTCAGGCATTATAAATCTTACCAACCCTGAAAAAGGAATTTTTGACACATACTTCAGTCTGTTTACATTAAAATATTTCTATCCTGTACAATCAGGCGAACAGTTTCCGGGTTTTGAAGCTATGAAAGGAATGGTGCTCAAAAAGACATCTAAGACATCCGTTATTTGCGGATTCAACTGTAAAAATGCGGAAGTGACCCTACCTGCAGACAGATCAAAAGTTTATGATATCTGGTATACAAATGAGATCAATGTTAAGAATCCAAATACAGCCACTCCATTCAGTTCCATTGACGGTATACTTATGAGTTTTTTCTTTTTTCTGGGGCCTGCTGAGCTTCATTTCGATGCAGAAACAGTTTATAAAAAAGAGATATTGGATGAGTCATTTGAAAGAAGAGAAAAATTCATACAGGTGTCTAGAGAGGAAATCGACAATTTCATAAACAGAATGATCAGCCTGTAATATTTATGGCGCAGGGCGTAGGGCAAAGAGCACAGGACTAAGAACATCCGACGTCAATATTTCATGTTTACAATTATATCCAAAACTTTGATTGTCTACTTTTTGAGTAAGTCTCAAAATTATTAACTTTGGATTGCGTTTAAAAAGCGATTACTGTCTTGAAAAACTTTACCCTGAGATGACTAAAGAGAAGGAAGATACTAGTAAAAAGAATGCAAAAACCACAAAAGGTTCTTCAAAATCTAAAAACTTTTTTACCGACGAGAGGATCAAATTTGTTTTTGGAATACTCATTTGTGGTCTGGCAGTATATCTTCTTCTGGCTTGTGTGGCGTACCTCTTCTGGTGGAAAACTGACCTCAGTATTGCTGATTCCGATATAGTATCAGGTCCTGATATAGCTGTAAAAAACTGGGGTGGCAAAAGCGGCCATTTTCTTGCTAAAATGATAATCACTAACGGTTTTGGATTTGGCGCTTTTTTTATTCCCCTGATTTTTGGTACTATTGGTTTGTACCTTCTCAAATTTCCGAATATCAAGCCCTTTAAATTGATTGTCAAATTTTCTTTTGCAGCAATCATTCTTTCACTTTTACTCGGTTTCATCTTTACTAAATCAGATGTATACCTGGGTAGTGGTCCGGGAGGAGCTCAGGGATACCATGTTATAAGATGGATGAATGCTTTTATGGGAATGATAGGCACCGGTGTGATTCTGGCCTTTATAACGATATCATATCTGGTTTTTGCACTAAATGTCAAGCCAGAATCTTTCGGTTTCAGGTTGTCATCATTACTGAAGTTCATAAAACATTCCAATAATAAGAGTGTTGTTCCGGACTCTTATGATACCGCAGAATCAATATCAGATTCAGTTATTCCTGAAATTAAATCCTCCGCTGATAAAGTCCGTGAAACCGATAAAGTTGAATTTGTAGTAAGAACCACGAATCAATATGCTGATGAGGATGATCCGGATGAAGAAATTCCGGAAATTCTCGCAAGTGGTTCCATAATCCGTGATTTTGATAATGACGTACTGGGTACTACTCCTGATAAAGATGTTCCGATAAATATTACGCGTCCCGATGCAGGTGATGCACTTCCTGATCATGAGGTCGATAAAATAATGGGAGACTATGATCCTCGTCTCGATCTTTCGAGATACAAATTTCCTCCTGTTTCAATTCTTAAGGAGCACAAATCAGAGAGCGCTTTTGATAATTCCGAAGTTTTTGAGAATAAAGAGAATATCATTAAAACTCTTGGTGATCATAAGATCAGCATAAAAAGTATTTCAGCTACAGTAGGTCCAACAGTAACTTTGTACGAGATAGTGCCCGAACGGGGTGTCAGGCTTGCACGCATAAAATCACTTGAAGATGATATCGCGCTTAACCTTTCTGCTCTTGGAATAAGGATTATAGCCCCAATACCAGGAAGGGGAACAGTAGGTATTGAGGTTCCAAACAAAAAGCCTGAGATAGTTTCAATGCGATCACTCATCACATCCAAAGCCTTTCAGGAGACAAAGTTCGATATAGCCCTTGCTCTGGGAAGAACCATTACAAATGAACCTTATATTGTCGATCTGACTAAAATGCCTCATCTACTTGTAGCCGGAGCTACCGGTCAGGGAAAATCTGTAGGTATTAATGCTATAATAACTTCAATTCTATATAAAAAACATCCTGCCGAGGTCAAATTTGTTCTTATCGATCCCAAAAGAGTGGAACTACCTTTGTATATGAAGATTGAAAGACATTTTCTAGCAAAGCTACCCGATGAAGAGGATGCAATAATCACCGATACCCAAAAAGTTATTAAGACCCTGAATTCATTATGTATTGAGATGGACAACAGGCTGGAGCTTCTCAAAGCTGCACAGGCACGCAATATCAAGGAGTATAATGAGAAGTTCATTTCAAGAAAACTTAGTCCGGAAAAGGGACATAAGTACCTGCCATACATAGTTTTAATTATCGATGAATTTGCCGACCTGATAATGACCGCAGGCAGGGAAATAGAAGGACCAATCGGGAGGCTAGCACAACTTGCAAGAGCTATCGGAATTCATCTTATTATTTCAACTCAGAGACCATCGGCAAATATTATCACAGGATTTATCAAAGCAAATTTCCCGACAAGAATCGCATTCCGTGTTTTTTCATCTATAGATTCGCGTACAATTCTGGATGCAACAGGAGCAGACAGACTGGTTGGACGAGGTGATATGCTGGTTTCCTCAGGAAACGAACCGGTAAGGGTACAATGTGCTTTTATTGACACACCGGAAATTGAAGAACTCACCGAGTTCATCGGGTCACAGAAGGGTTATGCAGATGCCATGCATCTTCCGGAGTATATAGACGACACCGAGTCAGGAGTTCTTGATGTGGATCTCCGTAAAAGAGATCCTATGTTTGATGATGCAGCCAGACTTGTTGTTCAGCATCAGCAGGGTTCCACTTCCCTGATCCAGAGAAAACTTTCAATAGGTTACAACAGGGCCGGAAGAATTATTGACCAGCTTGAGGCTGCAGGAGTTGTAGGGCCATTCGAAGGAAGCAAAGCCAGGGATGTTCTATGTTCTGATTTTATTGCTTTGGAACAGATTTTGCAGCGTCTTGAGTAAAACGTTTATAATGAGACCTACCGTAGCCATTCTATTATTCTTTTTACTTTTAACTACGAATGCAGCCGGGCAGAATGATCCGGAAGCTGTTAAAATACTTGATAAATTTTCTGCTAATGCTCTCGGGGCACCTTCTGTTTCGATTAAATTCGAATTGGTAACCACCAATCTGACAGATAATAGCAATGATACATTGGCTGGATCAGTTATTCTCAGCAAGGATAAGTATAAACTTGACCTGCCGGATAATATTATCTGGTTTAACGGTGAAACATCATGGAGTCTTCTTCCCGCAGAAAAAGAGGTTACAATTACCAAAGCAGATAAGAAGGACAATTCTTTTCAGAGTCGTCCTTCAATGATTTTTTCAATGTACAAAAAAGACTATAAGAGCCGGCTTTTTGAAGAGAGGGCTGATTCGTATATAATAGACCTCTATCCTGAAGATATTAAAACCGAAATTCTGAGAGTCAGGCTTTCGATAGGAAAAACTCTTATGAATCTTTATAGTCTGGAATATAAAAAAAGAGATGGTATAATAATCACTCTTTATGTTAAAGACTATAATCTGAAAGTTAAACCCGAATCTGATACTTTTGTATTTAAACCTGAGAAATACAAGGATATTGAGATTATTGATATGCGTTAAACTTCCCGATTTTACCCCCAACGGGGCTCAAGTTATCTTTCAGGGTATGCTACACGTAAATGATAGATATTCGAAAGTCTTTTCTTAAAGGCATCTTTAATATCGGAAATATCTTTGAAAGTAAGCGGTATATCGGAAAATTGTCCATCCTGTTCCTGAAGGTAAACTATTCTTTCAACCAATTCGCTTATAGATTCTTCGTCATGTTTCACCAGACTTCGGGAAGATGCCTCCACTGCGTCTGCCATCATAATAATTGCTGTCTCCTTCGAAAATGGCTTTGGCCCGGGATAAGTAAAATCTTTCTTCCTGCTTGTATCCCATGGGTGCAGATCGGTATATTTCTTGAAGAAATAATAAGCAACTGTAGTCCCATGATGCGACCGTATAAAGTCAATAATCTGAACAGGAAGCTTAAAATTCTTTGCCAGAATTATACCATTCTTAACATGATTTATTATCACTTTCGCGCTATCCTCTGGATTTAGATTATCGTGAGGACTTAATTCATCAGTCTGATTTTCGATATAGTACCTGGGATTTGCTATTTTGCCGATATCATGATACAGAGCGCCTGTCCTTACCAGGAGAAGATTAGTGCCGGTAATTCTTGCCGCCTCCTCGGCAAGGTTAGCGACCTGAAGCGAATGCTGAAACGAACCGGGAGCTTCATCTGCAAGTTTTCTCAACAATGGCTGATTTATATCCGCCAGCTCAAGTAATGTTGCATCTGAAAGAAATAGAAATCCTTTTTCAAATATAAAAATAATGGGATAACTTATAAGGACTAGAACTGCATTGCCTGCAAAAAAATAAAAATCGGACCATTTCACTTTATCAAAATTACCATTTTGCATTAAGTTGATTCCTAAATAAAGAACTGAATATGTGATTACAACCAGCAGAGAGATAATGAAATACTTAGCATGCCTGTGTATGTTTGTCAATGTGAAAATTGCAACCATACCTGAAATAAAACTCATGAAAATAAATTCGAATGGATCTGGAACCATAAATCCGGAAAGCATTATTGTTATAAGAAGAATAAATAATGCCAGCCTTGCGTCATAAAATGTTCGTATTACAACTGGTATAATAACAAATGGAATAAGAAACAATACCTTCTGATCAGCAAAAGTTATTACTAATCTCGTTAATGCCACAAAAGACAGGATTATTAAAATTATAAAGAGCGTCTTGCGGTTAACATCAAGGACTTCTGAACGGAAATGTGAAAGGAAAAGATAAAGAATCAGATAACATGAGGATATCAGAATTGAATTTCCAAGAATTTTAAGCCAATTAACCTTTGATCCGTGAGGCCAGATCACAGTAATGACAATTATACTCAGGATAAAGAATAAAAGATTTATATAGTATTTTCTTGTTGGCTTCCAGCTTTTTTGAGTTTCAGACATTGCCTGATATATTTGATAACCCGCTTTTCAATGGTAAAATTATATTAATTTTGAAACAAATAATTGGAATATGGAAACATATATATGTGAGAATGTCTTAGTCCCGCTGAGATCGGGCCCGTCGCATAAAACAGAAATGCTCAGCCAGATCATTTTTGGTGAAAAATATACCATTATTGATAAGGCTGGTAAATGGATGAAAATCGAGACTCTGTTCGATAAGTATAGGGGATGGATCGACATGGATCATCTCCAACATTCTCCTGCTGAAGGAAGATCGTGCGGACACGTATTGAACAGGTCCTTGCTTTGTTTCAAAAATGATAAAACAAAAATGTTTCTTGAAGCCGGGTGCGAGGTTTTCAATCCCGATTTCGAGGATAAAGTATTTTTTTCAGGCAACAATCAATACACAACCGGTCGCGAATTCAGTAATAAATATATATCAACAAATGATTCCATTTCTGATACAGCAATGAAATTCATCAACAGTCCATACTTATGGGGAGGGAGGGTATCCTCAGGTTTAGATTGTTCAGGATTTACTCAGCTTGTGTATAAAATACAGGGTACTCCGATTCCCCGAGACAGCTGGCAACAGGCAGAGGCAGGTAAGAATATTGATTTCATTGATCAGACTGAACCCGGAGATCTGGTTTTTTTCGATAATGACAGAGGTAAAATTGCACATGTCGGGATGATTTTATCAAGAGGATTGGTTATACATGCATCAGGCAGAGTAAGAATTGATTCTATTGATCACCAGGGGATATTTAAACCGGAGATCAATGGCTACTCGCATAAACTGAGGACGATCAGGAGAATACTCTAGGTTAAGGTTAAGGGTGCTAAGTGCCGGGTGCAAATTTTATTTTTCCATAAATTGTTTTTAGTATTAAATCTTCTGCTGCGATCGCTTTGCTTTCTAAATCCTCTCCTTTTGTAAGAACAGTGTTTACAAAATCTTTATCATGTAACCCGGATGCATTGATTTTCACATTCAGGAACGCTCCGCGGATACATGACCGGATTGCTAATGCTCCTACTCCTGCATCGGTTATGGAATTCGGATTTCCCTTTTCGACCATCTCGTTAACTAATTCGAAACCTGCAAAGGCAGTTTCCATGACTTTTAAAGGGACCAGAATTGCATTTTTTGTGGCATCCTGAATGGAAATATCTCTCAATTTTTTTTCTTCTTCAGTTTTTTTAGGAAGTGCAAATGCTTCCATTATCTTGTTGAACGCGTTTGTATCCTCATCAACCAGCTTTAAAAGAGAATTCTGAATAGCTTTGCCTTTTTCTGCCCAGTCTGAAAACTCTTTCCATCTGTCGTCCCATCCCTTTTTGTGACTTGAAAGATTTGCAACCATTGTTCCCAGGGAAACTCCCAGTGCTCCCATATATGCAGAAACAGAACCACCTCCGGGGGCAGGTGACTCTGAAGCAGTCTCATTCATGAACGCTTTAAGATTCATGTCAATCAGTTTTGGTTTGCTTTTATTCTCCATAACAAATTCAATTATTTTTTCTTCAGGTTTAAAGGAATGGATGTCATTAAGTCCCATTGATCTGATTGCGATCTTTATAAGCTCGTCGTCAGATACTCCGCCGGAACGTTGTTGTTTTGCCAGAAAGTACCGTCCGGCATCGAGTAAAGACTTAAGAGGAATCAACCCCACAAGTTCAGATCCTGTAACTCTTACACCCCTTGCATCAGCTTTGCGGCACACTTCGTCGAAAGCTATATGAACTGGCGTTACAGAAACATCGGTAAGATTCATTGATATCTGAGTTATTCCGTATTCCTCTATATACCAGCCAATTGCTTTTACAGATTTCAATGAACCGGGTATCATAATTTTCTGACCGTTTTCATCCTTTAGTATCTTTCCATTTAACGGATCTCCCTCTCTTTTTGGTCTCCCTTTTTCTCTGACATCGTAGGCTATAGCATTGGCACGACGGATTGATGTAGTATTAAGATTCACATTGAATGCAACCAGGAAGTCCCTTGCACCAACCGCAGTAGCACCTGCTCTTTCATTGAATATTGAAGGCCCGAAATCGGGTTTCCATTCAGGATCAGAAAGTTTTCTCATGAGTCCCTCATACTCACCCGACCTGCAGTCAGCAAGGTTTCTTCGTTGTGGTATATAGGCAGCGTTCTCATAACAATAAACAGGGATACCCAACTCATTTCCAATCCTTTCGGCAGTTTTACGTGCGTATAAAACAGTCTCTTCCATTGTAATTTCTGAAACAGGGACAAACGGACAAACGTCAGTAGCTCCCATGCGTGGATGAGCTCCATGATGTTTTGACATATCGATAATTTCAGAAGCCATTTTAACTGAACGAAAGGCGGCTTCTGATGCAGCTTCCGGGCTTCCTACAAAAGTTACTACTGTTCTGTTTGTGTCTTTTCCCGGGTCCACATCAAGCAACTTAACACCTTCCACAGATTCAATAACGTCAGTTATCTGCTTAATTATTCCCATATCCCTTCCTTCACTGAAATTCGGAACACATTCTATAATCTTCTTCTTCATATAAATAAGAATTTTTAAAATATTTTCTACCACAAAGGATCACTAAGGATCATTGATTTACGCCTTCGTGTTACTTTATGTAACCCTTTGTGTTCCTTTGTGGTTAATATGTTTTAGTTAAAATCTTCCCCCTTAATATTATTGTCTCAATAAGGTTACTTCCAAAAGCATATGGCATATATTCATATGATGGTATCTCTTTAGTAATAAATACGTTAGCTACTTTACCTCTGGCAATGGAGCCGTGTGTTCCGGAAATTCCCATGGCATAAGCAGTATTAATTGTAACAGCGTTTATTACTTCTTCAGGGAGCATTCTAAGTTTAATACAGCCCAGCGACATTATCAGTTTCATATTACCTGAAGGCGATGAACCCGGGTTATAATCCGACGCCAGCGCTACCGCCAATCCTGCATTAATCATTTTTCGGACCGGAGGATCAGGCATACCAAGAAAAAAGGCCGATCCGGGGAGAAGCGTAGGCATTGTTTCCGATCCGGTAAGACAAGCTATTTCTTCATCGCCGGTAAATTCCAGATGATCAACAGAAAGAGCATTGTATTTAACGCCGGTCTGAATTCCTCCTGAATAATCCAGCTCATTGGCGTGGAGCTTAGCTATAAGGCCATGTTTCATTCCAGCCATTAATATCCTTTCGGTATCTTCAACGGTAAAGAATCCCTTATCGCAAAAAACATCAATAAAATCAGCAAGATCCTCTGATGCCACTACCGGTATCATCTCGTTGATAATCAGATCAACGTACCTTTCCCTTCTGTTTTTATACTCCTCAGGAATTGCATGAGCTCCCAGAAAAGTTGCCCTGACTTCGATAGGACTTGTATCTCTGATTCTTCTTATTACCCTGAGCATCTTTATCTCATCAACAGGATTCAGACCATAACCACTTTTTATTTCAACTGCACCGGTCCCCAAAGAAATTATTTCATTAACACGTTTTATTGATTGAAGAAACAGCTCATCTTCAGATGTATCATGAAGTATCTTTGCTGAATTAAGTATTCCGCCTCCCCGCCTGGCTATCTGTGAATAAGATAAGCCCCGGATTTTGTCAGTGTACTCGATCTCGCGGCTTCCTGCATAGACAAGATGAGTATGAGAATCGCAGAACGAAGGAAAAACAAACCTGCCATAGGCATCTATAGTTTCAATCTGTGGATTTTGAATCAGAATTTTCTTATTCTGAAGATCCTTCATTTTGCCAAAATCGCTTATAAGTCCGTCATTGATATAAAGATATGCATCATAAATTGTTTTAACATGCGACATTTGAGTGCCACATACCATTAATTCAGGTACATCTTCAGTCTGTACAAGACACTTTATGTTTTTAATGAGTAAGCCTGTAAGCATTTAATCGTATAATTCAGGTCCTAAGGTAGCAAATATTAAAAAAAGTGACTGATATTTCCATTTTTCTTTATCTTTAACAACATGAACTAAACCTTTAACCTATGAAAAGAACCTTTTTAGTTTTTCTTATATCTATGCTGGTATTATCGGTATCGGCGCAGGAAAAAAAAGTAAAAACCGGATGGAAGTTCGGTGGAGCATTGCCTGCTATTACATATGACTCTGATCTCGGATTTGAGTACGGAGCACTTGCAGAGTTTTTTAACTATGGTGACGGCAGTAAATATCCTGATTTTATTGATCATACTTATACAGAAATCTCAAGATATACCAAAGGAAGTGGTATTTACAGGTTCATGTTCGAATCACGTCACATTATACCGGGAGTCTATTGGATAAGTGATCTAAGTTATCTTCCAAACCGGGCAGCCACTTTTTATGGATTCAACGGATATGAATCAGTATATAATAAAGACTGGATGGATAATAAATTATCCTCAGATATCTACAGGTCAAGAATGTTTTATCGTTATCAGAAGAACCAGTTTAGATTTAAGAATGATTTCCAGGGAAAGCTATCAGGTGATCATTTAAAATGGAGTGCTGGTCTGGCTTTTCAGGATTTTACAACAAGCTCTGTAAATATTGATAAGCTAAATAAAGGGAAGAAAGAAAAGTTGCCGTCTATTACTGATGAACCTGGCCTATATGAACAATATTTGGCAAACAATATAATTCCATCAGATGAGGCTAAGGGAGGTTGGATAAACACTCTGAAAGTAGGTCTTACATGGGATAGCAGGGATAATCGACCAAACCCAATGAAAGGTCTTTGGACAGAGATTGGTATTGCAGTTGCTCCAAAATTCATGGGAAATAACTGGGGATTTTCAAAATTGTATATTATTCATCGTCAATATTTTACTTTAATAGAAAAGAATTTATCGCTGGTTTACCGTTTAGGATACCAGGCTACGATTTCAGGTCATGCTCCATTCTTTTACGAATCAGAGGTAATTACATCGCGACTTACGGGTGCAACTTCAGAAGGCCTGGGCGGATCAAAAACTTTAAGAGGGATATTGCTGGACAGAGTAGTCGGCGACGCTTTCTTTATGGGTAATATTGAACTTCGGTGGAAACCACTATACTTTAAATTATTTAAGCAGGAATGTTATCTTGGACTTAATGGATTTTATGATTTCGGAAGAGTAACAAAAGATATTAAACTTCCGAATAACCTTGCTGCTACTTTCACGAATGCAGCGCATCCAACTGATACTTTTTCCGATTACTTTAAACCCGGAACAGAGAAATTCCATCAGAGCGCAGGAGTAAGTGTAATGCTGGTCATGAATCAAAATTTTGTAGTTGCTATCGATTGTGGTAAAGCTTTCAATGAACAGGATGGCAATATCGGATTCTCAATAGGGTTGAATTATATGTTTTAGAATCCCTTCAGAAAATATGCCAGAGCCACACCCATGTAATTACCAACTATATAACCTATTATACCGCCTGTGATGCCAGTGACGATAACGTCCTTGTTTTTAAGTGCATTTGCAACAAGTGGTACAAATGGAGGCGAAAAAATAAATGCTGCCGAGGTAATAAGAAAATTATCAGCATCAATTCTGAATATTTTTGCAAGAATAATATGCAGGACAAGAGACCCGAAATAACACCATGTAATGAATAAGATAAGATTAAGCATTCCTATCCCGAACATGGTCC
>Ga0209539_1000227_pt1 | contig 34880 bp, 31 predicted proteins | sample BarGraNGADG00312_2_FD_184499 | JGI IMG/M metagenome (GOLD analysis project Ga0209539, IMG submission 184499) | Arctic peat soil microbial communities from Barrow, Alaska - Barrow Graham LP Ref core NGADG0011-312 (SPAdes) (version 2) | ecosystem: Environmental > Terrestrial > Soil > Wetlands >...
CGTAATTCATCGGTGAATTTGGTGAGGATTCTGACAATCTCTCTTCTTTCGGCCGACTCACATTCCCTGATCCTGTTATTGGTCTCAACAATTTCTTCAGGCTCAATATAGGAGGTTCTTCCGGTAGCAGATTCATCATGTATTATACCCCGCATCTTTCTTTTATTGCTCGATAGCACCGGAATAACTGCTCTTCCGTCCCTGATTGAAACGGTGACGTCCTTCTCAACCAGCCCTTCTGCCTGAGCGTGCTTAAGAATTTTTGCCATAATCTTGGAAACGCCCGACTGCAAGGAGAGAATTTCTCTTCTTATTTTGACCAGTTCGGGAGAAGCATTGTCTTTGATTGTCCCGTTTTTGGTAAGAATCTGGTCAATTTTGTCATATAAAAACGGAAATATCTGGATATTCTGAATGACCTGAAACAACCGTGGAAAGAGTTCGCGTTCCTTATCTTTAAAAAAACTCACTATTGATCTAAGTGTTTCGAGAGACCTTTTCAGATCAAATACCTCGAATACCTCAAGAAAGGCTCCCTGGATCTTCGATTTGCGTAGTACCGGCCTCATATCAATAAAATAGCCGGTCGGAAAATTCAGCTCATCCCTGATGATTTTCTGAAATTCAACAGTCTCATCAAGCTGTCTTTCGATCAGCTTGAAATCTGTGGAGAACTGGCAGGCAGCAACATTTTCCTTACCTAGTTCACTCAAACATCTGCTGTTCAGAAGTTCCCTGATCTTGTCAAAGCCACTCTTATTCTCGAAGTTTTCGGGATAGATATCCATTTGATCGATTGATTTCGATGTAAAAATAACAAGAAAGAACCGGAAAATTATTTTTGATTAACTTTGATTAAAATTCAAGAACAAAATGGTACAATTTATCTGCAAATTTATATTACGAATATTTGGATGGGAGTTAATAGGAGGGCCTATTCCCGAACCAAAAGTCATTGTATTGGGCATTCCCCATACCTCCAACTGGGACTTTATCGTCTCCTTCATGTATTACCGGGCGGTTGGAGGAAAATCCAACACCATGGTAAAAAAAGAGTTTTTCTTCTGGCCAATTGGATACTTCGTTCGCGCCATGGGAGGAATTCCGGTCGATCGTTCGAAAGGAGCGAGCCTCGTTAAGCAGATTCTGTCCGAATTTGAGAAGCGTGAGGTGATGCATCTTGCCATTGCTCCCGAGGGAACCAGAAAGCCTGTCGCCAAATGGAAAGGCGGTTTTCATGTAATCGCCCGTACAGCTAACATTCCTGTTTACATGGCGTTTTTTGATTGGGGGCACAAACGTTTCGGCTACACGGATAAAATTGAGCTGACAGATGATGTTCAGGCAGATCTGAAAAGAATCAGGCAATGGTATAAAGACCATAATATTATCGGTCGTAATCCGGAAGGAATGAACTACGGTGATGACCTGGATTAAAAATATCCGGATTTCACTGGTGCAATTTGAGGTAATCTGGGAGAATCCGGAAGCTAACAGACTGAAGTTAGATGATTTATTTTTGCCTTTAAATGGGCAGACGGATTTGATCCTGCTTCCTGAGATGTTTACGACCGGATTTTCTATGCATGCAAGAAAGCTGGCCGAAACGATGGATGGTCCAAGCGTGAAATGGATGGTTCAACAGGCCCGAAAAACAAGTGCAGCCTTAGCAGGAAGTCTGATCATAAAAGAAGGTGATCATTTTTTCAACCGTTTCGTCTTCGTTACACCTTCCGGAGAAATTTATCATTACGACAAGAGGCACCTGTTCTCAATAGGAGAGGAGCATAAGTATTTCAGCAGTGGAAACAAAAGAGTCATTGTCAATTACCTGGGATGGAGAATTGCACTGATGATCTGCTATGATCTCCGTTTTCCTGTTTGGTGCCATACCATTAATGAGGCTGATCTGATTTTATTTACAGCTAACTGGCCGGATGTCAGGCAGCATGTCTGGCAAACCCTGACAAAGGCCCGTGCCATTGAAAACCAACTCTATGTGGCTGGGGTGAACAGAACAGGAATGGATGGATATGGAATCAATTATATTGGTGAAAGTGTAATAATCGATCCAAAGGGAAAAATCATGCTTGATATGGGAACGAAATCAGATGCAGCCTATACATGCGTCCTTTCATTAGAAAAACTTAACAGATTCAGGAAGAAATTCCCGGTAGGTAAAGATGTGGATTCTTTCTTATAAAAATTATCGAGTCGCTGCGTTATTTTTGTGTACTTTTGCAGTCCGTAATTTTTATAAAAATGATCACTGTTTCCAACCTTTCCATTCAATTTGGCAAGAAGCCATTGTTCCAGGATGTCAATCTTAAATTCTTACCAGGAAACTGTTATGGGATTATAGGAGCCAATGGTGCCGGAAAATCGACCCTGTTGAAAATTATTGCAGGAGAACTTGCTTCTACAAAAGGTGATGTTTCTCTTGGTTCAGGCGAACGCTTGTCTGTGTTGAAACAGGATCACTTCGGATATGAAGAATCATCTGTGATTGATGCAGTGATGATGGGATTCGAAGAACTTTGGAAAATTCTCAATGAAAAGAATATCCTTTATTCGAAAACAGATTTCACGGAGGCAGATGGACTCAGGGCCGCAGAACTGGAAGAACGATTTGCTGAAATCGATGGCTGGAATGCGGAAAGTGATGCAGCTTCCTTGTTGAGCGGTCTTGGCATTAGAGAGGAATTTCATCACCGACTAATGAAAGATCTTAGTGGTATGGAGAAAGTGAGGGTATTGCTGGCGCAGGCACTGTTCGGAAAACCGGATAATCTTCTGCTGGATGAGCCTACCAACGATCTTGATTTGGACACCGTCATGTGGCTGGAGAACTACCTGGCCAATTATGAAAATACGGTATTAATTGTTTCGCACGACAGGCACTTCCTGGACTCCGTGTGTACCCATTCGGTGGATATTGACTTTGGTAAGGTGCAAATGTTTGCCGGAAACTACAGCTTCTGGTATCAGTCGAGTCAGCTGGCTCTTCGTCAACAGCAGGCTCAAAATAAAAAAGCTGAGGAAAAAAGGAAAGAGCTGCTGGAATTTATTTCCCGTTTCAGCGCCAATGTGGCAAAGTCCAAACAGACTACCAGCCGCAAGAAGATGCTGGAGAAATTAAATGTCGATGAAATCCAGCCATCGACCAGAAAATATCCCGGAATTATTTTCCAACCTGATCGCGAAACTGGGAACAGAATCCTGGAAATCAAGGGATTATCCAAGAGCGTCAATGGCGAGATTTTATTTAAAGGTCTGGATTTCAATGTTGAAAAGGATGATAAGATCGTATTTCTTTCCAAAGATCCCAGGGCCATGACTGCCTTTTTCGAAATTATCAGTGGTCACGATCAACCTGATTCCGGTACCTTTCATTGGGGACAAACAATCACGCATTCCTATCTGCCGCTTGATCATTCCAATTTCTTCACTAATGATCTGAGTCTGGTGGATTGGCTGATGCAATTTTCTGACGATTCCAGTGAAATATATCTTAGAGGCTACCTGGGGAAAATGCTTTTTTCAGGGGAGGAAGTATATAAAAAGACACACGTCCTTTCAGGTGGTGAGAAAATGCGCTGCATGATCTCGCGCATGATGCTTAAGAATGCCAATGTTCTAATTTTGGACAATCCTACTAACCACCTGGATCTGGAATCTATTCAGGCATTTAACAACAATCTGATCACTTTCAAAGGGAACATTCTGATGTCTTCCCATGACCATGAATTTATTCAGACTGTCGCTAACAGGGTTATTGAACTAACGCCTAAAGGTATAATTGACAAGATTACAGAATATGACGATTATATCACCAATGATGATCTCAAGGAAAGAAGAAAAATCATGTACTCCTGATGAATTGATTTTCAATAAAATTTCTCATATTTGTTAGCATTCAAGGTATTTAGACTGGTTTAAATTACGCTGGAATCGTTTAATCGCTATTATTATGCTATCAGTTGTTGTCATTGATGATGAATTGCTTTCTTTGAATCTGTTGACTCATTTGCTTAATAATTTTACTTCCGTTCAGCTGAAGGTGGTGGGTAAAGCAACTAATCTGAGCGAAGGAATTGAACTGATTAAAAGTACCTCCCCCGATCTGGTCTTCCTTGATATTGAAATGCCTGACGGTAGCGGAATGGAGATTTTTGAACATCAGGTTGCCCAAAATACAAAAATAGTACTTGTAACAGGTTATGATCATTATGCCATAGATGCAATCAATAAACCGGTGGCGGGATATTTATTGAAACCTGTCAATTTCATTGATCTTCAGAATGTTATTAAAAAAGTGGATTTGCTTATCAGGTTGGATCAACAACGTCTGGAGTTGGAAGATAAGATCAATGCGTTGGGTACATCTGAGATTCCCGGTAAGAATCTGATTTTTGATATTGAAAACGGTTTTATGTTGGAGAACTCGAGAAATATTGAATATTGTACAGCAGACCAGTCCTATTCAACCATTTATACCTATGCAAAAAGAGAATTTGTAGTATCAAAATCGCTCAAAGAGCTGGAGGAATATCTGCCTAAGAATCACTTTTACAGAACCCATAAATCTTTTCTCGTCAATATTTTTTATATCCGCAAATTTGTGAGGGCTGCTGAGAGTTTTGTTCATTTGAAAAGCGGTGTAAAAGTCCCGGTTTCGGTAAGAAAATCTGCTGTAATACTGCATGATATCAAAGAGATGCTGGCTAAAGAGCCATTGGTTGACTGAAATCTTTGTTTAGTTTAGCATGCTTGCCTATTTGTTTATATACTGATTAAATTTTGAAAAAAATTTCATAAATTTGCACCAGAATGATTTGACAATATGTGTGAATGATGTAACTCTTTCAGGAAATTGTGTAACACTCTCATAAATAGCCTCACTTACTTTTACTATCCATAAATTCCATCATTTAAATTAAGAAAATGAAAATTAAGGTTCTATTTATGACGCTTAACATTAATAAAATTTAAAACAAAATCATGAGAAAATTTATTTATCTATTGTTAATTGCAGTTATGGTTTTTACAACAGGATGCAATCAAAAGGAAATTGATAGACTAAAGGCTAAAAATGATAGCTTAGCGATGGTAGGTAGTGCAAAGGATGCAAATTTGGTGGAATTTGTTGATGCTTTCAATTCTATTCAAGCCAACTTGGACTCGATTAAACAGAAAGAAAAGATAATTAACACTTCTGTAAAAGGTGGTTTCGAAGTTAAGGGTAATCGTAAGGAGCAGATTCAAGGTGACATCAATTACATTTATTCGCTTCTTCAAAAAAACAGGCTCCTTGTTGCCGATCTGTCTTCAAAAATGAAGAGATCTAACAAGCATGTTGCCGAACTTGAGAAAATGATTGAAAACCTGAATAAACAGATTGCTGAAAAGGACGGTCAGATTGCTACACTTAGAGAAGAACTTGGAAAAATGAATATCCAGGTCAATGATCTTAGTACTCAGGTTACTTCATTGAATACCAATGTTTCCAGCCTTAGCACCGAAAATAAAGAGAAACAGCAGGTGATTGAAGCGAGGACTGCTGAATTGAATACTGCCTGGTTCATTATTGGCACAAACAAAGAGCTGATGGAAAAGGGAATCATCAAGAAAGAAGGTTTTCTGGGTACAGCGAAGGATATAAACGAAAATATTGACAAATCCAAATTAACACAGGTCGATATTACTACGGTTAGCTCTATTCCTATCATGAAGAAAAAGGCAACTGTTATCAGTACACACCCTGCAAGTTCTTATAAGATTGAAGGTAAAAAGACCGCAGATAATCTGATTATTCTCAACCAGGCTGAATTCTGGAGTCTTTCAAAAGTATTGGTAATCAGCGTTAAATAGGCCGGTGTCATGCTGAACTTGTTTCAGCATCCCCGTCATGCGTCCAACGTCATGCCGAACTTGATTCAGTATCCCCCATTTAATCAGGGGATTCCGGATCGAGTCCGGAATGACGTTCCGCTATTTGAACTCAGCTTTACAGTAATTTATTCCCAGAATATCATAGAGTTTTGTCAGTCTGTTGAGCCTGATTTTGAAATTTTCGTAATCCTTCGAACCCTTTGGTGACCAGATTACTTCTGCCAAAGCTGCCGCACGAGGGAAGACCATGTATTCAACCTGTTCCGGAGATTTCATGTATTCAGTCCATACATTTCCCTGAGCACCAAGTACATATTTAGCTTCATCTTCGGTTAGACCAGCCGGAACAGGTTCATAGCTGTATATTTTCTTCAATGGCAAGAATCCTCCAATAGCAAGCGGTTCATTTTTTGGATCTGCCTGATAGTGATCAAGATAGCAATATTCTCCGGGTGTCATAACAACATAGTGATGTTCTTTGGCTGCAGCGATTCCTCCCTTTTCTCCTCTCCATGACATAACGGCTGCATTAGGCGCAAGGCCTCCTTCCAGAATTTCATCCCAACCAATCAGTTTCTTGCCATTTTCATTCAGGAATTTCTCCATTCTCTGTACGAAATAACTCTGAAGTTCATGTTCGGTTTTGAGGCCTTCATCCTTCATCTTCTGCTTGCAAATCGGACATTTTTGCCAGCGCACTTTTGGACATTCGTCACCGCCAATATGGAAATATTCGCCCGGAAAGAGCGGTATCAATTCAGTTAACACATCCTGCAAAAAAGCGTAGGTTTCTTCTTTGCCGGCACAATATACATCATCGAAAACGCCCCAGGTGGTGGCAACTTCGTAGGGACCACCGGTACAACCCAGTTCTGGATAAGCAGTTAAGGCTCCCAAAGAGTGACCAGGCATTTCTATTTCAGGCACTACCGTGATGAATCTGTCAGCAGCATAAGCAACTATTTCCTTCACCTCTTCCTGGGTGTAGAATCCGCCGACTGGCGTACCGTCATATGTTTTGCTCCCATAATGACCAACCAGTGTCTCTTTCCGGACAGATCCAACTTCCGTCAGTCGGGGATATTTTTTGATCTCAATTCTCCATCCCTGGTCTTCCGTCAGGTGCCAATGAAATGTATTAAATTTATGGATGGCCATGTAATCCAGGTATTTCTTGATAAATTCCTTCGGCATGAAATGGCGTCCAACATCCAGATGAAGACCTCTCCAGGCAAAACGTGGAGAGTCATTGATTTCAACGCAAGGAACTATTACCTCAGATATTTTCGATTTGAAGGATGGCAGCAGTTGAAAGAAACTCTGAACGCCATAAAACAATCCGTTGGGAGTAGGAGATTCCAGGATGATTCCTTTCGGTGAGACGGTCAGATAATAGGCCTCCTTCGAAATAGACATCCCGGTATTGAGTTTCAGGAAAATTGATTTTTTCTCAGGGGCTCCTGAAAACGAAATCTTATTGTTGATCCCGTAAAAGTCTTCCATACGCTGACTCAGCACTGCCGTAACCTTGTGCATCTCGGCGCTCTCACTGTTGATCAGAATTTTTGTCTGCGAACTAATGAAAAATGTACCTTCCATGTTAACAAGGGAAGCGGGTTGGGGGATGATTTGTACCTCCGGCCTGATGACTTCATCCTGACACGAATATAAGTTCAGTAAAATCATCATACTTAAAAGTTTACTAAAATAATGCATCGTAAATTGGAATAATTTGTTTGATTACAAAGCTACACAATTACGATATTCAATGCACCTAAATCAACAATTCATTGCATTAATATTAAAATATCGATAAATTATTTAGAATGATTCAAAAATATTTGGAATTGTTAATTTCAGTTTCTATGTTTGCAGACAGAAAAATCTTATTTGCAAAAGATGACCCGATCTGTTTACATTAATGCTCTGAATAACGAAATAATGCAACAGCCTTGTTGCTTTGTTAAGGGCTTTATGTCATCCATGCGATCCATGTCTATGTTTATGCAATAGCCTTCTCTCGGGCGCAATCCTGTTTGAAGGCTTTCAATCATGTCTGCAAAGACTTTCCCAAAAGACTAAATTCAAAATAAATACGATGCCGAAAATTGTAGTGAAATTCGGTGGCTCTAATCTTAGGAGTGAGGAAGAGATTAACCACATAATTAATGTAGTAAAAAACTATAATCAACCATTGATTGTAGTGGTTTCAGCGTTGTTTGGAGTCACAAATTTTTTGGTTGATGCGCTGGAAAAAACCCGGCTTGATGAATCGGTTGCAGAAAACACCATACAATACCTGTTCGACCTGAAGATTGGTCCTTTGAATCATTTTATTGAAGATGAGTCACTTAGAAATGAGACAATACATTCAATAAGAGAGCAGTTGGATGATCTTAAAAAATTTCTGCATGGGATTGCCCTGACAGGTGATGCCTCTAAAGCTCTTGAAGATCACGTACTTTCCTATGGCGAAAGGTTGTCTGCAATCTTCCTAAACGGGATATTAAATTCACAGGGAATCGAGTCAAAAGCGATTTTTCCTGAAACAATAGGTTTGATAACCGATGGTGAATTTGGAAATGCGACTGCGGATTTCCTCCTTGCTACCAACCGTGTAAGAGAGTCCCTTAATCAGGATCTTGTGTATGTCGTACCCGGATTTTACGGTGTCTCACAGGATCAGAAGACCACCCTTTTTGGCAGAGGTGGAAGCGATTATTCCGCTGCCGCGATCGCTCGTTGTGTCGGAGCTTCGTCCCTTGATATCTGGAAAGACGTAAACGGATTTCTCAGTTCGGATCCGAAAATTGTTGGCAATCCGGTGCTCATCGAGAGACTTTCCTACAATGAAGCAGCCGAGCTGGCGTATTTTGGGGCAAAGATTCTGCATCCCAGAACGGTTGAACCACTTACGGATCCCCGCATCGCTATCAGAATATTCAATATTTATGGTGATTTGGATGTGACAAAACCTTTGACTGTAATCAGTCGTGAGAAATCAGTACAGAGCGGTGTCGTCAAAAGCGTAACCTATAGCGATGATTTTGGTTTGCTGAAATTGAAGGGTCCAGGCGTTGGACTCAAACCCGGAATCCTTGCCAAGGTTACAACGGCATTACACAATGCCGGGATTAACATCAGTTCGGTCCTTACTTCTCAAATTTCAATCAACATTCTTCTTTCCAAAAAGGATCTTCAGAATGCCTTTGCAGTGGTGAGTGCCATCGAACTTTCTGCCGTTGGTAAACTACAAATAGAAGATGATATATCAGTTGTTGCAGCCGTAGGTCATGGAATTACTGATAATTACGGCATTGCTGCGAGAATATTTACCGCACTCGCTTCCGAAGGGATCAACGTAATGATGAGCTGTTCTGGTGCTTCCCCGATTGTCAGCTATTACCTTGTACGTTTATCTGACAGAACGCCTGCTGTAAGAGCGATCCATCATGAATTTTTCGAAAAATAATCAATAATCATTTTTAAAAACAATTACCATGAGTACACAGAAACAAAAATTCGAAACCCTGCAGGTACATGCAGGTCACACGCCCGATCAGGATACACTTTCCAGAGCTGTGCCATTGTATCAGACAACTTCCTATGTTTTCAAGAACTCCGAACATGCTGCCAACCTCTTTGCATTAAAAGAATTTGGAAACATTTATACCAGGTTAATGAACCCGACTACCGATGTTTTCGAGAAGAGAATTGCAGCGTTGGAGGGTGGAGTCGCTGCTTTGGCACTCAGCTCAGGCCATGCGGCTCAATTTATTGCCATCACCAACATCGCGGGCGCAGGAGACAATTTTGTCACTTCTCCATACCTGTATGGCGGTTCCTACAACCAGTTTAAAGTCACTTTTAAAAACATTGGGATATCAGCCCGCTTTGCTGCAGACCTGAATCCTGCCAGTTTTGAGAAACTGATCGATAACAAAACGAAGGCTATTTACCTTGAAACTATCGGAAACCCCAGTTTCAATATTCCTGATTTTGAGAAATTTACCGCGTTGGCTAAGAAACATGATTTACCTTTGATTGTCGACAATACTTTTGGTTGCGGTGGCGCACTTTTCCGTCCGCTTGAGCATGGTGCAAACATTGTTGTGGAGTCGGCTACAAAATGGATTGGCGGTCATGGAACTTCTTTAGGTGGTGTCATCATTGATGGTGGTAATTTCAATTGGGGCAATGGTAAATACCCCGGATTTACTGAACCTTCAGAGGGGTACCACGGACTGAAATTCTGGGATGTATTTGGAACGGATGGTCCTTTTGGCAACATCGCCTTTATCATCAGGGCTCGTGTGGAGGGGCTGCGGGATTATGGTCCTGCAATTTCTCCATTCAACTCTTTTCAATTGATACAAGGACTGGAAACCCTTTCGTTAAGAGTGGAGCGGCATATCCAGAATACCCTGGCTTTGGCTTCCTGGTTACAGCAACATCCAAAAGTTGAATCGGTGAATTATCCGGGATTGAAATCGGATGAGAATTATGAACTTGCGAAAAAATACCTGCCAAAAGGTGCCGGCGCAGTACTTTCGTTCACTGTGAAGGGCAGTAAAGAGAATGCCAAAGAGCTTGTAGGCAATCTTCTGCTGGTAAGTCACCTGGCCAATGTCGGAGATGTCAGAACGCTCATCATTCAGCCTTCTGCAACCACCCATTCCCAACTTAGTGATCAGGAGCAGCTCCTGGCAGGTGTCAAACCGGCTCAATTGAGAGTTTCAGTGGGAATCGAGCACATTGATGACATTATTGCCGATTTTGAACAGGCATTAGCCAAGATTTAATTTAATTTTGCACGCTGATCCATAAATTATTGAATTATGCCTTTAAATCTGCCGGATGGTTTACCTGCCATCGAATTGTTACGTGAAGAAAACATATTCGTGATCGACCAGACCAGGGCCGAACACCAGGATATTCGTCCGCTTAAGATTGTGATTCTAAATTTAATGCCGTTGAAGATAGCAACCGAAACAGATTTGCTTCGGTTGCTATCGAATACGCCGCTACAGATCGAGATCGACTTCCTTCAAATTCAAGGGCATACTGCCAAGAACACTTCCCAGGATCATCTCGATGCGTTTTATAAGACTTTTTCTCAGATCAGGAAGAAAAAATATGACGGTATGATTATTACCGGCGCCCCGGTTGAGCATCTTCCTTTTGAAGAGGTAGATTATTGGGATGAGATTTGTGAAATATTTGACTGGGCGCATCAACATGTTACCTCCACAATGTTTATTTGCTGGGCCTCACAGGCCGGACTATATCATCATTTTGGCATACCAAAATATCCTCTGGAAAAAAAGATGTTTGGAGTATTTGAACACCGGGCGGTAGATAAAAAACTCCCGCTTTTCAGGGGATTCGATGATCTTTTCAGGGCGCCGCATTCAAGGCATACCGAGTTGAAAGCGGAAGATTTCGCAAATGTTTCAGGTGTTCAGATCCTTTCTGAGTCTGATAAGGCCGGAGTTTACCTCGCTATCGCTGAAAATGGCAGACAGATCTTCATCACAGGACATCCGGAGTATTCGCTCAGAACGCTTGACAGGGAATACAAGCGGGACTTTGAAAAGGGATTGCCGATTGAAATACCTGAACATTATTATGTAAATGATAATCCTGAGGAAAGACCAGTATTGAGTTGGCGATCACACGCAAACCTCCTGTTTTCAAACTGGCTGAATTACTATGTTTACCAGGAAACGCCGTATGACATACAGGATATATAATCGGGTTAGCTGAATCGTGTTTTCCACCATAACCGCAATCTTTCGAGAATTTTTTCTTCGGTTGGATTTTGTTGAGGCTTGTAAAAATTTTTGGTCTTTATCTCCTCCGGTAGGAAATCCTGATCTACAAAATTTCCTTCAAAAGAGTGAGCATATTTGTAGTCTTTTCCATAGCCCAGCTGCTTCATCAGTTTTGTAGGGGCGTTGCGAAGATGCAGGGGAACAGGCAGGTGACCGGAGAGTTTAACCTCTGCCAATGCCTCATCGATGGCTGAATAAGCCGAGTTGCTTTTAGGGGAAGTTGCCAGGTAAATAGCGCATTGCGAAAGTATAATACGGGCTTCGGGCATGCCGATTTTATGGACTGCGTCGAAAGTACTTTGAGCCAGCAGTAGTGCATTTGGATTGGCCAGGCCGACATCTTCGGAAGAGAGAATGAGCATCCGCCGGGCAATAAATTTCACGTCCTCACCACCTTCCAGCATCCTGGCAAGGTAATATACGGCAGCATCCGGGTCTCCGCCACGCATACTTTTGATAAAAGCAGAGATGATATCATAGTGCATTTCACCATTCTTATCGTAGAGTGCCAGATTTTCCTGTAATCTCTCCGTGACAATATCATTGGTGATATTGATTTCTTCACCTGCAAAAGAATTGACAACCAGCTCCAGTACATTCAGTAGTTTTCTTGCATCTCCTCCAGAAAAGCGCAAAAGAGCTTCATGTTCTTGAATGATTATGACTTTCTTTGAAAGCTCCACATCTGTTTTTATGGCACGATCAAGTAGGGTAAGCAGATCTTCTTTTTCAAGGGATTTTAAAACATAAACCTGACAGCGGGAGAGTAGGGGAGAGATCACTTCGAAGGATGGATTCTCTGTTGTCGCCCCGATGAGTGTAATGACGCCTTGCTCAACAGCTCCCAGTAGAGAATCCTGCTGGGCTTTGCTGAAACGGTGAATCTCGTCAATAAAAAGAATCGGATTCCTGGCACTGAAAAATTGGTTGTTTTTTGCCTTTTCAATAACATCGCGAATATCTTTTACGCCTGAATTAATGGCGCTCAGTAGGTAAAAAGGCCGGTCCAGCGTGTTGGCAATGATCTTGGCGAGGGTGGTTTTCCCCACACCCGGAGGACCCCATAAGATGAAAGAAGAGAGCCGTCCGGTCGCAATCATTTTGCGAATAACAGCATCCTCGCCAACCAGGTGTTTCTGTCCGATGAAATCATCCAGTGACACAGGCCTTAATCTTTCAGCTAATGGTTGGTTCGACATAGAAATGGGCAAAATTAATTACAGTATCTCTTGATCACGTTATAGGCTTCGGTAAGCCCAAGTTCTCCGGCCCTGCTCAGATCCATTGCACCTCCTTCCAGATCGTTCAGGTAGATCCTGGTAAGTCCCCGATTAAAATAGGCTTCCCCAAAATCCGGTTCCAGTTGTATGGCTTTCGAATAATCCTTGACTGCATTTACATAATCCCGCTTTTTAACCTTTGTATTTGCCATATTGAACCAGGCAAAAATAAAGTTTGGATTCATGTAAAGGATCGATTCATAATCTTGAATAATATCTTCATAATCAAGTATTTTGACTTCATTATTCTTATTTTCGATCGTCGTTTTATTGCCACTCATATTGAGTATCTCTGGTTCAGGGAGAGATCCTTGTGTTCGAATAAAATCAACCATTTTGGCTCTTGAGTTGGCCCTGCACAGATAGGCAAGGATGTTCCGGTCGTCTATACTAATGGCTCTAGTAAAATCGCGGATGGCTTCGTTGTAATTTTCAGACTGCTCGTAAATGATTCCCCGATTCAAATAGGCATTCGAATTCTTTTTATTGGTAGAAATCTCATTACTCCAATTATCAACCATCGATACAAAGGCATCCTTGTGAATGGTCTGGTAGGCAAAGGGTTTGTTGGAGATGATTAAGAACGGATCATTGTTATTTTTGTTATTGAGTGCTTCAACTTCCATATTATAATACTGAAGGCGGTTGAAGTCGACAGAATCTTTGTTGAATATTGAAATCAGGAAATCAGGTTGCATGACAATTTTGACATTTTTGTTTTGAACCAGTCCGTCCTTGATATCTGTCTCAGATATTGTACCATCCTCGGCTACGACTATATTTCTTCTTTTCCGGTTTTGGGTAACCGGTCCGCTTTTGTTTTCCTGTTTGAAAGCAGTAGTATCAGGTTGAGAAGCTGCTGTATTGTTTTGGGCTGTTGCCGACTGGGAAGCTGCTGTCTGCGCGGATGCCGCCTGAGGCGAATTTGCGTTATTGGCTGTTGCCTGACCAGAGCCGGCAGTTTGATTGTTGGCAGCTGCCTGATTATTTTGTGCCTGATTAGGATTCTGTCCGGGATTTGGCAAGTAAAATCCATATTGTCTTCTTTGCTTTTCTCTTTCTTCCTCGAGGTTCAGACGTTTTTTGAAAGCTGCAAACTTCGGATCCAGTTCCGCTGCCATAGCCATATCCTTTTCTGCACCAGGAATTTTCAGGGATTCTTTGGCAATACCCCTGTTCAGCCAAGCTGCAGCAATATTTGGATCTAGCTGCAAAGCCATATCATAATCCCTGATGGCACCGTTCAAATCGTTAAGTTGATGTTTTACAATACCACGATTGACGTAGGCAGAGGAGGTTTTTGGGTCCAGCCGAATACACAAATCATAATCTTTAAGGGCTCCTGCAAAATCCTTCTTCTCAAATTTGGCTATACCCCGCACAAGATAGGCGCTGGCAAAATGAGGCCGTATCCGGATAGCGGCATCACAATCTTTGATGGCGCCCTCCAGATCTCCTTTCATTTGTTTGGCAGAGCTGCGGTTTAGATAGGTGTTTGCAGATGCTGGTTTAAGGTCGATAGATTTGGAATAATCTGCAATGGCTCCGTCAAAATCCTCCATGGCGATCTTGGTAATACCCCTGTTGTTATAAATATTGGGATCCTCCTGATTGTATTCTAATGCATTAGAATAGTCATTCAGGGCACTCTTGAAATTCTTCATTTCATAATTAGCCATCCCACGGTACATATAGGCTTCCGGATAATAAGGCTTAATCTCGATGGCCTTGTCGAAGTCAGCTTTTGCACCTCTGAAGTCGTCAATGTACAGCTTGGCCATCCCTCTATAATAGTAGGGCTCAGGCAAGTATGGTTTTAATTTGATGACAATGTTGAAGTTCTCTATGGCACTGATATAATTCCCAAAATAAATTCTGCTTCGGGCTATGTAGAAATAATGATCTGTATTAAGCTGGGAAAAACTGGAAAGTCCGGAGAAGAGTAGAATGAAAACCAGGAATAATCGTTTCATCTGATGTTTAAAAGAATTAAATATCAGACAAAAATAGCATTTTATCTCAATTCATTCTCGTCAAAATTCTGACGATCCATCACGTTTCCCTGATTATCAGTGATGAAGACATGCCGTACCTGGAAATTGTCACGGATGATAAACTCATACTGACTGTCGCCATTGGCTCTTTCAATAATTATTGAACTCATGATCTGACCATAAATCTCCAGTTTTTGACGGATGCTCTCGTCAAGCATTGCCAAGGTAAAGTTAGTTTCTGTTTTTAACCAATAGCCGGACTTCTCAAACCACGAGATCATTTCGATCCCATTCACCCTGAAAATTGCTTCAAATACACCATCTTTCTCGCTGGACCATTCAATATTGGTCGCTTCAGGGAATTGAGTTTTAAAACAATTTAAAACTCTGCTACCCGGAGAATTCCTGTTGATTCGAAAAATATATTTCTGAAGGAGATCTTTCATATTTATGAGAAACTGCCTCTACGCTTTTTGATTATTTAATTTTAGTGAATGATTTACTCCCTTTGGACGAATAATCGGGGAAAAGTCACAAGGAGAGGAATTATAAAAATATTACTTATACTTTTGGGAGTATAGATAAGACACACGTTCCCGCGCTCTTTTGAGCCTCATTTTAGTAGCACTTTCGCTTATTTTAAGGGCAGTCTTAATATAAGCAATAGGGAAATCGTCGATATAATGCATGGTAAGCAATGCCTTTTCCTCTGGATGGATCAGGTCCATGATCTGCATCAGGCGTTCGCTGCTTATCATCTTCTCGTCTATTTCATCAATAACATCCGGCAGCTCATGAGAACTGTTCCAATCCGGGTAGTTCATCTTCTTTTTGACACGGAGGTATTCTATACAATGATTATAGGTAATGGAGTATAACCAGGTAGAAAAATTCGATTCTCCTCTGAAATCAGACAGTTTCTCAAAGACTTTACAGAAAACATCCTGGACAAACTCCTGAGCCTGAATAGGATCCTTTAATAGAGAGTTACACTTCTCAAATACTTTGATCGAATATCTGTTATAAAGGATCCCAAAAAGGTTTGTATTGTGTTCGTGTTTGATCTTTCTGATGATCTCAGCATCCGGAAGATCATTCACAGACAATTTATTAATCATTTTTTAATATTCGTAAAGTATTCTTATTTAAGGAATTGTAAAGATAATTTGTCTATTTGAAAAAAAACATATATTTTTGGGGTGACTTTCAGAAACCTTTGCGTCTAAAAGTTAAGTTTGAACAAAAACATTGATTTACATTAATTACATTTATTTTTCAAAGTTATGAAAAAAGGATTATTAAAACTGGTTACCTTAAGTATTCTCGTTGTTACTTTAGCAAGTTGTGCTAAAATTCCTCAAGCTGACATCGATGCTGCAAACGTTGCTATCGAATCCGCTAAAAAAGCTGGTGCTGATCGTTATGTTGCTGCTTCTTTCCAAGCTGCTGTTGATGCTCAGAAATCTGGTCTTGCTCAAGTTGAAGAACAAAATGCAAAATTCGCATTGTTCCGCAACTATGATGCAGCCAAAACTACTTTGACTTCTGTTACTACTCTTTCTAACAAAGCAGTAGAAGAAACAACTGCAAGAAAAGAAGCTTTGAAAGCTGAAGTTACTGCTGCTGTTGCTGAATTAACTGCAACTATTGCTGCTGACAAAGAATTGTTAGCTAAAGCCCCTAAGGGCAAAGAAGGCAAAGCTGCTGTCGAAGCTATTGGTCAGGAAATTGGAGTTGTTGAAACTGTTTTAACTGAAGTTTCTGCAGGTTTGACCAACAACGAAGATGTCTTAACTCTTTCTGAGAAAGTTAAACCAGCTGTTGAGAAAGCTAAAGCTATCAACACTGAGTTGACTGACGTTATCTCAAAAGCAAAAGGCGGAAAGAAGAAATAAGCAACTCTCAAGTTAGCTTAAAAAATAACCCTCGGAATATTTCCGGGGGTTTTTTTAAATATTTTGTCGATCAGAATTTGCATCTTGCAACACATTTCTGGATAAAACACCTGAAACTGTCCTAAACCAATTGAAAAACAAGTGCTTGTTGAAAGTAATACTTAAATAATTGAAGCGTGAGATCAGGTTTTTTTAAAAAATTATTGTTTTATATCGGGATTATTTCTCTTGTCTCACTGATTGTGCTGGTACTCTTAATTCTTTTTATGGATAAGCCACCCATGGATGATTTTAAAAAGTGCATTGAGGTCATGGCTAAGGCCAAGAAGATTAATGCTGATATTTATGCCCCTGATTATTACCAGGCGGCAGAGACGAATTATAAATATGCTTTCATTGAATTGAAACGGCAAAATGAAAAATTGTTTTTTCAGAAAAATTTTTCAAAAGCCAGAGAGCTCATTGCTATTGCCATCTTGAAGGCAGAACTGGCTCAAAACTCGTCCGGCACCAATAAAGATACACAAAAAGCGAGATTTCTTAAAGAGACAGAGTTGCTCAGAAAGAAGTTGGACAGTTACCACGATTTCTTCATTAGACTCCCGCTTCGTAACCAAACAAGGAAGGATTATGAATTTGGAAAGCTCTCCGTAGAAGAGAGTCTGAATGCTTTCGAGAAAGGTGATGTTGCGAAAGCCAATAAAAAATTGAACGAGGGGAAATCCCGTATCAGTTATGCTGACGCTGAAGTCAATGCCCAACTTAAAGAATACTTTTTACGGTACGCTAAATGGCAGATTTGGGTTAAGAGTACAATCTCTGCTTCAGCTAATAACAAATCCTATGCTCTTGTGGTAGATAAAATTAAACATAAAGGGTTTCTCTATTACGGTGGCAAACTGACCAAAGAATATGACGTCGAATTTGGTAAAAACTGGATCGGCGATAAACTTTATGCTGGTGACAATGCTACTCCTGAAGGAAGATACATCGTTACAAGAAAGAAAAGTTCAAGAGACTCGGGATACTATAAGGCCATGATGTTGAATTATCCTAATGACGAAGACCGTGCAGAATTCGCAGCACGACGAAGAAGCGGACAGATTCCCAGGAGCAGAGGTATCGGCGGACTAATTGAAATCCATGGCAATGGTGGGAAAGGGGTTGACTGGACCAAGGGTTGCGTGGCTCTTTCTGATGATAAAATTGACGAACTTTACAGTAAATTGTCGGTCGGTTCTCCTGTAACAATCGTTGGGTCGACTGTTTCATTAGCGGATCTTTTAAATTAATTATCTTTTTAACAATGGAAACTGAAGAGAAGAGTTGGTTTAGGAAATATGTACCATGGGTAATACCTGTAATAATCTTCCTTTGGATACCTACCATCCTGTTATATTCCCCAGCCTATCAGAATGCTGCATATGGTGTAAAATCATGGTTTACCTCAACACAGATTAATGTCAGGAACATAGATAAGCAGATTCTAACCAGTAAGTCCAATATTGAACTTCTGCAAGATAAGCTGAACAATCTGATACCTGACAAGGCTTATATTTTAATCAATGCTACAGAGAACAAATTTGTCCTCCGCAATTCAAGAGATACCATCCGGACCGGTATGTGTTCAACGGGGAAGGATGAAATATTGATTTATCCGAATGGCACCAGAAAACCTTTTAAAACGCCCAAAGGTATGTTTTCTGTTCTGCTGAAAAGAAAAGATCCGGTTTGGACAAAACCCGACTGGGCTTTTATTGAAGAGGGGGTAAAGCCTCCCTCCGCACGATCCGCAGAACGCTATGACGACTCTACTCTGGGTGCTTATGCGTTATCTATTGGTGATGGTTATATGCTGCATGGAACCTTGTACCAGCGTTTTCTTGGCTTACCGGTCACTCATGGATGTGTCCGTTTCGGGGATGCGAATCTAGAGGCCATTTATAACAACCTCGATAAAGGGGCCAAGGTATTTATCTATTAATCCATCGACATGGCAAAAAAATCTCTCTTTTGGTCAGTCACTTCTATATTGGTTTTGATTGTTGCCTACATTCTGACAACTACCGTGATTTTACCGGTTGCTACTAAGAATCCTTTGCCTGAAGCAGTTTTGCCAAAGGCGGAAGTAAAAGCTGACAATGCTTCGAAGAAGGCAGAAAAGTCTGATAATGCGTGGAAGAAACCTGAAAAGGCAGCTAAAGGCGCAAAGAAGGCTGAAAATAAGGTTCAGAATAATTCGGATTCTGAAGGGATTGTGACTAACAGTAAGGATGATCTATCGAAGTATTTTGAGTTGAAGAAGAGTGAGAATATACTCAGGTCACGATACAATCTCTCCTCTGAAGACTCCATTTACCTTGTTCTGGATTTGATTAATAAAATCGCCAGGTTAGAAATGAAGGGGATTCCATTACATGATACCAATATCAAGGAAGTCTGGATCAGTAATTCTATAAAGGTGTACCATACGGATGCCCTGCTCCACTGGATTTCTCAGCCTTTTGTTCTTAAAAATGCTGTTTCAACGATCGAAAGAATTCAGTTTCTGGTTAAAAATGCCCCAAAGGATACAATTGAAGCCAACAAAGTAGATGCAATACCAGTTCCCCGCAGAACGGAGGATGTCTATATTATCATGAATTTTGAACGTAACCTTCAATTGGTAATTCAGCAATCAGAAACTAGTGAAGGAGCTGATAAACTGAGAATTGACAGCCTGAAAAGTGAAATATTCAAAAGGGAAGCAGAAAAATCAATCAAAGCATTGTCTACATTTAAGCGGGATGCTGTTATTCCTAGAATTGTAATAACGCTACCCAAAACGGATGCCATTACCATTTATCGGGCGTTGCCTCAAAAGCTGAAAATGGTTCTCAGGATGTAATTTCCCCTATTCTGAAATTGCTATTTTAATCTTCTTGTTTTTAAGCTTTTCTTTGCTCAAAAGGTTGATCAGTTTATTGATTTTTACTTTTGATACAGCCGCAAAGGACTCAAAATCAAGGATATTGATGAGGCCAATTTCTTCTTTTTTCAATCCACCCTTTTGAATCAAAAGTCCGACGATATCGGTTTTACTGATCTTGTCTTTCTTGCCGGCACCGAAGTAGAGGGTAGAGAAATAGGGCTCCTTCATGGATTCTGTAGCCTCCGGAACTGCTGATTCTACGCAGTAATTTGGAATATAAGCAGGAATCTTTTCCTCAGCTGAAAGCAGGACCCAGACGGTTCCTTCGTTCTCCATCCTTGCCGTACGGCCATTTCTGTGGATGAAAATGTTTTCACTGCTAGCCGGCTGGTAATGTATAATGTTTTGTATCCCTGAAATGTCAAGTCCGCGGGATGCCAGATCAGTGGTGACAAGAATGGGATTGCTGCCATTCCTGAACTTGATCAGCGCCCGTTCGCGTTGCGGCTGTTCATGTCCACCATGGTAGGTAGCATGCCTGATGCCGCTCTCTATCAATAAACTGCTGATACGCTCAACTGCCTCCCTGTGGTTGCAAAAAATCAGGGTGAGTCCGGAGGTAATACCTGTCAGTAATTTCATAAGAAGCGCCAGCTTATCTTTTTCATCAGCCCTGACCAGCATAATTTCCAGTCCAGCTGGTTTCTCATCGCTGCTGAAGTCCAGAATATGAGGATTTTGAATTTTGAAATAATCGGGCACCGTGGCAGACCTGGTGGCTGACGTGAGTATTACCTGCCCCGGGTGAGAGATATAGGATAATATCGCTGATATTTCCTTTTCAAAACCGAACTCAAAGGATTTATCATATTCGTCCAATATAAGCAGGTCAATAGTGGCCGGATTGACTGTCCCCTTTTCCAGGTGGTAAAGTATTCGTCCGGGTGTTCCGATCAGCAGGGTAGGGGCCTCTAATAAATTGTTGCGTTCGGTCTTTACCGGGTGACCACCATAACAGGTTGAGACTTTCAAGCCGGTGCCCATCGATTTGAAAACCTGTTCTATCTGAAGCGCAAGCTCCCTTGAAGGGACGATGATCAAGGCTTTGATCCCGGAACCTGTCACTTTTACCTTTTCAAGTATTGGCAGTAGAAATGCAACCGTTTTTCCCGATCCTGTTGGTGAAAAGAGGAGAATCTGTCCGGCCTTTTTACTGACTTTCAGCATCTCTGTCTGCATCGGGTTCAACGACGCAAACCCGAGGTTACTGATAGCATTTGCAATGATGGAAGAATATACGGAATTCATAACTACAGAGAAATTTGATGATAGAAATTACTTTGATCCTAACAAACAAAAAGAGGGTTCCGATTTGGAGCCCTCTTAAATGCTATCATAAGCTTTGGAACAATTTTGCTTTTGTTTGGATTATCTAAGTGATCTGCTTCAATCGATTAATTATAAGGCCGTTAAGTCAAGATATAATTCTTCATACACGAACTCAGCACCAAAATAGTTCAAACTGTAGCCAAAAGGCTACAACGCGTCCGACTGCTTAATAACTGGACCTGCGACCGGTACCTCTGTCACCACCGCCGCGGTTGAAACCACCACGATCACCACCGCCACGGTTGAAACCGCCACGATCGCCACCACGATTGAAACCACCACCGCCGCCGCTGCCGCCACGGTTGAAACCACCACCACCGCCACCGCCTGGACGTCTTGTGCCGTCTTTAGGTTTTTCGATGGACTCGTTTACAACGATTGTACGACCGTCAACTTCTGCACCGTTCAATTCTTCAATGGCTTTTTGAGCCTCTTCTGCATTCGGCATTTCAATAAAGCCGAAACCTTTACTCCTTCCGGAGAATTTGTCAGTAATAATTCTTGCTGAAGTCACTTCACCGTACTCCTCAAAAAATCCTTTTAATTCTGCCTCCTCCAAGCTAAATGGAAGGCTACCTACGAAAATGTTCATAATTTAAAAAACTAATTTAATGGTAAATAATCCGACGTAAAGGTAGTTATAATTTAATTCAATCAGAGTTTTGTATTTATTTTTATTATTGACTTAAATCACATATATTCAGTGGTTTGCGATTTGTTTTTTTACCCGGTCTGTATTCTGAAACTCTGTAAGGTCACTTTATTGTGATTCTTGCACCTAATTGAGAACCAGTTTTTTAGTTCATCAGGTAGAATTAGTCATGGATACGTTACACAAAAATATCACAACTGTCCACGAACTTTTTTTTTTTTCATGTAAGTTTGTACGCTTATAAAAAAAGATCTGGAATATGTTTGAAAATCTATCGGAAAAGCTGGAGAGGTCGTTCAAGTTGTTGAAAGGCCAGGGGAAAATTACGGAGATCAATGTCGCCGAAACCTTGAAAGAAGTTCGGCGCGCGTTGCTTGATGCCGACGTAAACTTCAAGATTGCAAAGGATTTTACCAACCGGATCAAAGAAACCGCACTTGGACAGCAGGTTATCAGCTCCCTGAACCCCGGACAGCTGATGGTAAAGATCGTTCACGAAGAACTGGTTGAACTGATGGGTGGACAATCTGTCGATATTAATCTGAAAGGTTCACCTGCCATTATATTGATGGCCGGTTTGCAGGGATCAGGTAAGACAACCTTCTCCGGGAAACTCGCCAACCGTTTGAAAACCAAACAGGGAAAGAATCCGCTGTTGGTTGCCTGCGACGTTTATCGTCCGGCGGCTATCGAACAGCTAAGAGTTGTGGGTGCGGCTATCCAGGTAACTGTTTATGCCGATGAAACCACAAAGGATCCTGTGAAGATTGCCAAAGATGCAGTCAGGGAAGCCAAACTGAAAGGCAATGATGTGGTGATCATCGATACAGCGGGTCGTCTGGCAATTGATGAGATGATGATGAAGGAGATCGAATCCATCAAGAACGCCGTTAATCCGGGCGAGATTTTGTTTGTGGTGGATTCCATGACAGGTCAGGATGCAGTCAATACGGCCAAGGAATTTAATGACCGCCTTAATTTTGACGGAGTAGTGCTGACCAAACTCGACGGTGACACCCGTGGTGGAGCGGCACTTTCAATCAGATCGGTTGTAACTAAACCGATCAAGTATGTGGGGATGGGCGAGAAGATGGATGCCATCGATGCATTCTACCCCAGCAGGATGGCGGATCGTATTCTTGGAATGGGCGACATCGTTTCGCTGGTAGAGAGAGCTCAGGAACAATATGACGAAGAAGAGACACGAAAACTTCAGAAGAAACTGGCCAAAGACCAATTCAATTTTGATGATTTTCTCAAGCAGATACAGCAGATTAAGAAGATGGGTAATCTCAAAGAGCTTGCCGGTATGATTCCGGGTATGGGGAAAGCTCTGAAAGATGTTGATATTGAGGACGATGCATTTAAGCACGTTGAAGCTATCATTTACTCCATGACGAAAAAGGAGCGGGCAGATGCTTCGTTGATTGACGGATCCCGGCGCAAGAGAATTGCCAATGGTTCCGGAACATCTGTTCAGGAAGTAAACCGTCTGCTGAAACAGTTTACCGATACCCGAAAAATGATGAAAATGGTCTCTTCAGGTGCGAACATGAAGAAGATGATGCAGGGTCAAGGACAAAGAAGATAAAATTCGAATGAAATACAGACTTAATAATGCAATTAATTGACGGCAAGGTAATATCAGAACTTTTAAAGCTGGAGATTGCAATTGAAGTTGAGCAAATAAAGGCATCCGGAAAGAGAGCTCCTCACCTGGCTGCGATTTTAGTCGGGCATGACGGCGGTAGCGAGACTTATGTGGCTGCCAAAGTGAAGGCTTGTGAAGTGGTCGGATTTGAGTCGACCCTGATCCGTTTTGAAAATGATGTTACCGAAAATGAGTTGCTTCAAGCCATTGATAAATTGAACAAGGATAATGGTATCGACGGATTCATCGTTCAGCTTCCTCTCCCCAAACATATTTCTGAAGAAAAAGTCATCGAAAACATTGATCCCAAAAAGGATGTGGATGGTTTTCATCCGATCAATGTCGGTAGGGTAGTGGCTGGAATGCCGGCTTTTGTGTCGGCTACACCTTTTGGAATCATGGAGTTGCTTCGCAGGTACAAAATTGAGACCAAAGGAAAAAGTTGCGCGGTGATTGGCAGAAGTAACATTGTGGGTCGCCCGATGAGCATCCTGCTTTCGCAAAAAGGGGTCGACTGTACGGTTACGCTTTGTCATAGCAGAACTAAAAATCTGAAAGAGATCTGTTTAAATTCCGATATTATCGTTGCAGCTCTTGGAATACCTGAATTTTTGACTGGTGATATGGTCAAAGAGGGCACTGTTGTAATCGATGTTGGTACCACACGTGTTGCCTCCGATCAGACCAAATCCGGTTTTAAACTGAAAGGGGATGTAAAGTTTGAAGAGGTTGCCCCCAAATGCTCCTACATCACTCCTGTACCTGGCGGTGTCGGACCAATGACTATCGCATCATTATTATACAATTGTTTATTGGCTGCTCAACAAAAAATATACAAATAAAACAGGTCAGCGGTAATGTTGTCGAGCCTTAACCTATACGATCAAAGCACTTTCTTAGTTTTTTCGGCTAGCTGCTGGTAAAGTTTATCGCTTACTGGAACGAGTGGTAACCTTAAATAGTTCTCTATCAATCCTATAGAGTGCATTGCTGCTTTGACGCCGGATGGATTCCCTTCTGTAAAAATATATTCAATCAGAGACTGAATATTTAACTGAATCGTCGCCGCATTGTTAAAATCTCCATGTAATGCGTAGTGCGTCATGGAAGAGATCAATTTTGGTGTCAGATTGGCTGCGACGGAGATAACACCTTCACCTCCAATGGCTATGGTCGGAACTACGAAACTGTCGTCACCGGATATCAGACTGAATTTGTCCGGCTTTCCTTTCAATATCTTGATAATCTCGCCAATATTTCCTGAAGCTTCTTTGGTTGCTACAATATTTTCCGCATTATGAGCCAGTCTTAGCGTAGTTTCGGCACTCATATTTACTCCGGTGCGTCCGGGTACGTTGTAAAGAATGACCGGTAGTGGAGAAGCTGCGGCAATTGCCATAAAATGCTGGTAAATCCCTTCCTGAGAAGGTTTGTTATAGTAGGGGACGACAGACAAGATTCCGTCCACTTTAGTCAGGTCGAATGAATTGATCTGGTCGATCACTTCTGAGGTGCTGTTCCCTCCGATTCCAACCATGATGGGGACTCTGCCGGCTGTCCGGGCTACTACAAAATCTATGATCTGCTGCTTTTCAACATGGGAAAGTGTTGCTGTTTCGGCCGTTGTGCCAAGTGCAACCAGGAAATCCATACCATTTTCTATCTGAGATGCAGTCACTTTACCCAGACTTTCAAAATCTATCTGTAAATCAGAGCGAAAAGGAGTAATTAGGGCCACTCCTGCACCGCGAAATATTTTTTGCATCTTTATTATTTATTCTCGTTCAATTTTTCAAGATAAAGGATGATCTGTTCCAATAGAAAGCGACATTTTGGATTTGCCGTCACATCAATTTCCAGATCGTAGATATTCGGATCTTCTGCCTGCCATCCAATTTTGAATTTTGCCGGCGTATGAATCAGAATATATTGTAATACAACACTCTTTATGATCGATAAATCAATCAGGATATCAAATTCCTGATGAAGAAAATTGACTCCATCTCCACGCTTTGGTTTTCCACAAAGGCTGACATCACCTCTGTTGATCAGCCAGGAATTTGAGACTGTTAAGAGTGTTTCCTTTTCTCTTTTGGAACCGATATAAGCAATTCCAAATGATTTTATACTCTTCTCATTCAGTGCTTTACGAAATATTTCATAGGTCTCAATACTTTCTTCATCAGAGGGATTCCAAATAATTCCGACCGATTTAGCATCCTCAAGGGTGGTAATTTCCCCTACACGTTGCTGCTTTCGGTAAGCGTGAAACAACCGATTTTTAACATAAGTATTTAATAATCTTCTACACATCGGGGCAAAGTTAGGTATTCGAAATATAAATAAATGCTATTTTGTTCATCAGATTCAATTTAGCAACTTTCAATTTGTAAGTTGCCTGTAGGTTTCTTCATCGATTATTGGAATTTTTAGTTGGGTTGCCTTCTCTAATTTAGAAGGTCCAATATTCTCACCTGCAATAAGATAGTTTGTTTTTGCCGAAATTGAAGAAACATTTTTTCCACCATGTAATTCTATGTCAGCTTTCAATCCGTCACGCGAAAATTTTTTAAAAGTGCCTGAAATAATAAATGATAAACCTTTCAGCTTTTCTGATGATCCTTCCTTTAAGGTGTCAATCAACTCAAATTGAAGACCAAATTCTTTTAGCCTTTCGATTAATTTGATATGTTGCTCCTTCGAAAACCAGGCCAGAATACTCTCGGCTATCTTATTTCCCACCTCTTCAATGGCAAGCAATTCATTCAAGTCTGCCTTTTGAAGCTGGTCCATTGAACGGATCTCCTTCGCGACCTTTTTGGCAACAGTCTCTCCCACATACCTGATTCCCAGGGCAAAAAGGACTCTTTCAAAAGGCACGGACCTCGATTTATCCAATCCGTCCAGAATCCTTTCGGCTGATTTTTCGCCCATCCTTTCCTGTATCACGAGCTGCTCTTTCTTCAGATCGTAGAGGTCGGCGACGTTGCGAACCAGTCCCTGCCGGTACATCAGGTCGATTGTTTCACTGCCCAGACCATCCACATCCATTGCCTTGCGGCTGATAAAATGTTCTATCTTACCTTTTATCAGCGGTGGACATTCATCCTCGTTCGGACAGTACCAGGCTGCCTCGCCCTCTTCTCTTATTAGGGCAGATCCGCATTCCGGGCAATTTTCTATGAACTTTATTGCAAAAGCTGCCGGATCCCTTTGTGAGGCATCCACTCCTACAATTTTCGGAATGATTTCTCCTCCCTTTTCCACAAAGACCATGTCATTACCATGAAGGTCAAGGCCTTGAATAATATCTGCATTGTGCAGTGAAGCTCTTTTCACCACCGTACCTCCCAACTGAACTGGTTCGAGGTTGGCCACAGGAGTGACTGCACCAGTCCTGCCGACCTGAAAATCGACACTCAGCAATCTGGTTACAACTCTTTCTGCCTTGAATTTATAAGCGATCGCCCATCTTGGACTCTTTGCTGTAAATCCGAGTTCGTCCTGAACTCTTTTCGAATTTACTTTTATCACTACACCGTCTGTTGCAAAAGGCAGATTCTCCCTTTGCCGGTCCCAGATAGTCAGATATTCAAGGATTTCCTCTGCATCCTTGCATTTTTTCGTGTTGGGTGAAACCTGAAATCCCCAGTCGGCAGCTTGTTGTAAAAGTTCGAAATGACCATCTTCGGGAAGGTTTTCCCCGAGGATATAGTAAAAGTAGGCATCCAGTTTACGTGATGCCACGATGGCAGGATTTTGCATTTTCAGGGTACCTGATGCCGCATTTCTTGGGTTTGCAAACAGGGACTCACCCAGCTCCGAACGCTCTTTGTTAAGCGATTCAAATACGGCGAAGGGCAAGACAATCTCTCCGCGTATTTCGAAGGACGCAGGGTGGTTGCCCTTCAATTTCAACGGAATGGAACGAATTGTCCTGACATTAGCCGTTACGTCGTCTCCCTTCTCACCATCGCCTCGGGTCACAGCCCGCTGGAGTTCACCATCCCGGTAGATTAAACTAATAGATGTGCCGTCTAGTTTGAGCTCACAGACATAATCAGGTTTTTCGCCGGAGAATTTTTCGACCCTCTGGATAAACTCTTTTACCTCCTCTGCAGAATAACTATTTGCCAGCGAAAGCATCGGGTATTGGTGTATAACCTGCTCAAATTCCTTGGAGATATCGCTACCGACACGCTGGGAAGGAGAATTGGCATCAAGATATTGCGGAAATTTATTTTCAAGAGCGATCAAATCCTGCATCAACAGATCAAATTCAAAATCCGTTAGGACTGGCTTACTAAGAATGTAGTAGTTATAATTGTGTTGCTCAATATCTTGTCGCAGTTTTACGATTCTTTTTTTCACTTCTTCGGGAGACATATTTATGATGCTTGGTGGTGCCTTAAAAATACATAAAATCATTCCTATCCATTAGTCACTTTTACAAATATATTTTACATTTGCATAGAAATTAGGTTTCATCATCTTCCTATCTGAAGGGGTGAATCAAAAAGGGAATCCGGTGAAATTCCGGAGCTGCACCCGCAGCTGTAAGCCCATAAAAAGGTCTCTGAATCAAAGTCACTGTCGCGATAAGTCGGGACGGGAAGGCACAGAAGACCGGGCGAGCCAGAAGACCTGCCAGTTTCAGCTTACTTTTCGCTATCGGGATGAATTGCGAAAATTGTTGTGCAAATTTTTTCAATGTATTGATATTTAATTTATTAAACTAATTCTGTTATGAGAAATTCATTTTCATTGGTCTCTGTTTTGATGTGTATACTATTGTTTGTCACCTCCTGTAGCAAAAAGGAGCATGTCAATGTGCAAACGATTGATTTTGAATCATTGACAATCCCGCCAGCAGGATATTGGAATGGTTCTGATGCTACGGGTTCATTTTCAGCCGGTGACTTAATATTTCAAAATTCATTTGATTCCAAATGGCAAATATGGTCGGGATTTATCTATTCTCAAAAAAACGATGTTACGACTCAGGGTTCTGAAAACCAGTATAGTGTGTTTGACCAGAAGAATGGAAGCAATAAGTTCGCCCTCTTTCATCCAGTCTATCAGGGCGAAGCTTTTGCGGTATTTCCGAGTGGAACCGAAAACAGTATTCAATCCATTGATCTGTGCAATACGACATTTGCTGCGCTGACGATGAAATATGGAGATCCATTCAGTAAAAAATTTGGCGGGACGTCAGGGAATGATCCTGATTGGTTTAGATTGTCTGTAAACGGGTACAACCGAAGCAATGTAAAAGTCGGAAGTGTCGATATTTATTTGGCGGATTTTCGATTTGCAGATTCTTCCAAAGATTATATTCTCGACAAATGGACGACATTTGATCTAACCTCTTTGGGAAAGGTAAACAAGATTTCTTTCAGCTTTTCCTCTTCCGACATGGGTGCGTATGGGATCAACACCCCTGACTATGTGTGTCTGGACAATATAAAATATATCAATGATATGATAATTTTATAGTAGAGGTCGGATTGCTTCCTTGTTCAAACTTTTTTTACAAAAAACCGTATCAGAATATGCAGCTAAAGAAATATCTTGTTTCTTTGCAAATTAATTTTTAAAAAAACATTCTGATGTTGACAGTTTCAAAAGATAGTATGGTTACCGTGACCTATGATTTAAGGTTGGATGGTAAAGAAGGTGAGGTATTTGAATCAGCAACAGCTGAGAATCCACTTGTTTTTCTTCATGGTGCCGGATTGATGATTCCAGCCTTTGAAGAACAATTGGTTGGAAAAAAATCCGGAGAAAAATTTGAGATTTCCATTCCGGCGGCTAGCGGGTATGGCGAAATAAATGAAGAGGCAGTCGTTGAATTACCCCTTGATATTTTTAAGGTAGAAGGTAAGGTTGACGATGCCATGCTGACTCCCGGCAGTAGTATTCCCATGATGTCTGCACACGGACAGCGCATGGATGGTATTGTTGTATCTATTGAAGGTGAGACCGTTACGATGGATTTTAATCATCCTTTGGCTGGTGAAGATCTTCATTTTACAGGTACAGTCGTGGAAGTGCGCGAAGCATCTGAAGAAGAACTGAGTGCAGCATACAGTACGGACGGTTGCGGATGCGGAAGCAGTTGTGGAAGCGGTGACTGTGGCGACGGAGGTTGCGGTGACGGAGGTTGCGGTGATGGAACCTCTGGCGGTTGTGGCAGCGGTTGCGGATGCAACTAAAAAAACAGGATAATAAGTGAATAACCGAAAAGTTGAATAATTTTAGACTGAAAAAATAACCTACAAATTGAACAGTTTCGGAAGACTTTTTAGACTCACATCATTTGGCGAATCTCACGGCGTTGGCATAGGCGGCGTTATAGACGGTTGTCCTGCCGGTTTGAAGATAGACCTGGACCTGATTCAGGCGGATCTGGATCGCAGAAAGCCGGGACAGTCGCATATTACCACTCAACGTCAGGAGTCAGATCGTGTGGAGATATTGTCAGGTGTTTTCGAAGGAATCACTACCGGAACTCCCATAGGCTTCCTGGTAAGAAATAAAGACCAGCATTCGGCGGATTATTCTGATCTGAAAGACCTGTACCGCCCTTCGCATGCGGATTTTACCTATGATCAGAAATATGGTGTGCGGGATTACCGCGGAGGAGGTCGGTCATCCGCCCGTGAAACCATCGCCAGGGTGGTTGCCGGATCGTTGGCCAGGCAGTTTCTGGCCCTCTCCGGTATTAAGATTCAGGCATTCGTCTCGAGAGTTGGAGAGGTGGAGCTGGAGAGACCATATTCTGAACTGAATTTAAATCAGACAGAAAGCAATATTGTCAGGTGTCCGGATCCGGAAACAGCCGGGCGCATGATAAAAAGAATAGAAGAAGCGGGCAAAGACCACGATACTGTTGGAGGAGTTATTACAGGTGTAATCACCGGAGTTCCTGCAGGCTGGGGTGAACCGGTTTTCAATAAACTTCATGCAGATCTGGGATTTGCTATGCTGGGAATCAATGCTGTGAAGGGTTTTGAATATGGCTCCGGATTCGAGGGAACAAAACTTTCAGGGTCACAGCACAATGATATTTTTATTGCTTCGGATACAGGTACCACAACGTTGACCAACCATTCGGGAGGTGTCCAGGGAGGCATTTCGAACGGTCAGGATATCTACTGGAGGGTTGCATTTAAGCCAATCGCAACCTTATTGAAGGAACAAAACACAGTAGACATTCATGGTAATGAGGCAGTTGTCAATGTGAAGGGGAGGCATGATCCATGTGTATTGCCACGTGCCGTTCCGATTGTAGAGGCGATGGCAGCCTTAGTTCTGGCGGATCATTTCTTGTTAAGCAGGGTTTCTAAATTATAAAAACTAAAATTGTGGAATCAAAAGAATTGATTATCAGGGCGATGGAAAAATCGGGTAAGCCGATGAAAGGCAGGGAGATAGCCGAAGCCTCCGGTGTGGACAAGAAGGAAGTCGATAAGTTACTCAAAAAGCTTGTAACGGAAGGAAAAATTGATTCGCCGATGCGTTGTTATTATGCAATAGCGGGAAGCTGATTCAAGCTAAATAAACCAGGCGCTCTCCATGAATACGGGTAATCTTTTCAGAAAAAAAACGATCCCATTGATCCTTCATGATTCTGAGGATCTGTCGCTTCATGGATCTGGGATGAGGCGATCCCTTGGCGTCGTTGACCTTACAGCCCTTGGCGTAGCTGCTATTGTCGGGGCCGGAATTTTCAGTACCATAGGGAATGCGGCTGCCAGCGGCGGACCAGCGGTTTCACTTCTTTTTGTTTTCACTGCAATAGCTTGCGGACTTTCGGCCATGTGTTACGCAGAATTTGCCTCTTCCATACCCATCAGCGGCAGTGCCTATACTTATGCCTATGCAAGTTTTGGAGAACTGGTAGCCTGGATTATCGGCTGGGACCTTATCATGGAATATGCCATCGGCAATATCGCGGTAGCTATTTCGTGGTCTGGTTATTTTACCGGATTACTCTCCGGATTTGGACTGCATATCTCCTCATTTCTCACAACTGATTATCTCACAGCCTTCCGGGGATACCACGAAGCACTTCCTTTGTTACAAAAAGGGATGTCGGTCACGGAATTGAGTCCGGTGTTGAATGAAGCTTATAAGGCCTGGACCACTGCACCGCAAATATTCAACTTCCGGTTAATCGCTGATATCCCTGCTTTTATGATTGTTGTTGCTATCACCTGGATTTGTTACATTGGCATCAGGGAATCCAAAAGGGCCAATAATATGATGGTTTTGTTGAAGATTGGCGTGCTGATTCTGGTGATCGCTGCCGGTGCATTTTATGTGGATCCGGCGAACTGGTCTCCATTTGCCCCCCATGGAATTCCAGGTGTCCTGAAGGGAATATCCGGCGTGTTTTTTGCCTACATTGGTTTCGATGCCATATCCACAACGGCGGAGGAATGTAAGAATCCAAAGAAAGACCTTCCCAGATCGATGTTTTATGCCTTGCTGATTACTACGGTTTTGTATGTATTGGTCAGTTTGGTCCTGACCGGAATGGTACCATCTGATCAGCTGGGTGTTACAGATCCGCTTGCCTTCGTTTTTGCCAAACTCCATCTGGTAAAACTTTCAGGAATCATAGCCGTCAGCGCAGTGGTTGCGATGGCAAGTGTGCTGCTGGTTTTTCAGCTTGGACAACCGCGCATCTGGATGAGCATGAGTCGCGACGGGTTGTTGCCGCCCATATTTGCACGTTTGCACCCCAAATACCGGACACCTGGATTTGCGACGATAATTACTGGCGTTATCGTTGCACTCCCTTCACTTTTTATGAATCTGACCGAAGTAACAGATCTGACCAGTATCGGCACACTATTTGCTTTTATACTTGTTTCGGGGGGTATTCTTGTTTTGAATCCAAAAGGTGATAAGACAAGAAACAGAACTGGTTTTACGGTTCCATATTTCAACAGCAGGTATTTTATTCCTCCTACGCTTCTGATCATTGCATCATTGGTCGCTTATTCTGGATTCGGATTTTCAGATTTCAGCCGGTATCTAAGCAATATGACTATTCATTCATTACCCTATTTGTTGTTTGCCGTAACGACTGTCATCATAACCTGCCAGGCTTTAATCAAATCCTGGTCTTTTATTCCGGTGCTTGGACTTCTGACTAATTTTTACCTGATGAGTGAGCTGGGAATTACCAACTGGACCAGATTTGGTGTGTGGCTGGTGGTCGGATTGATCCTCTATTTCAGCTACGGGATCTTTAACTCCAAATTAGGTACCGAAAAAATTGATTCAATTTCGTAATATTGCTACGTGATTGATTGAATTACATCATTAATCTGTCTGACATGATTTTTGACACCATCCGCCGGAGTATTTTGCTCTTTTTTATGATAATATTTGCGATAGGTTCCTCGGCGCAAAAATATACCGGATTTTTCCATATTTCCGGTAGAATAAGGGTGGATGCCGGAGATCCGGCAGGTACAGTAGTGACACTCATCAATGTTTCCTCTAAAACCAACGAAAACACTGCGACGATAAATTCGACCGGAAAATTTGAGTTCGACCTTAAATATTTCAAAGAGTACAGGTTAACAGTCGCCAAGGATGATCATTATACCAAGGATATTGATATCTCCACCATCGTACCGCCTCAGATTTGGGCGAAAGACAGCATTTTTCCACCCTTTACAATGGTTGTAACAATTTATAAGAAAGTACAGGGTGTGACACTAAGTTTTGAGGGTAAGACGGTCGGAAAACTGTGTTATAACCCGAAGGGAAAACTGGACAATTTCGATTCGGATATTTATATCAACGACAAGGACATCAGAAAAGAAATTGATCAGGCGCTTAAGGCTCAGGAGGATGAACGTTACAATAAAAAAATTGCCGAAGCTGTTGAGTTTGAAAAAAAGAATCAAATCAGGGAAGCAATAAATGCTTACGAGGAAGCGTTGGCCATTCGCAAAAACGACCAGTTTGTCAAACCGAAAATCAGGGAGCTGACGTCTGATCTCAAAAATCTGGAAAAGGATGCTAAGACTGGGGCGGACAGGCTTGCAGCAGAGAAGGCCAAGGCAGAGGCAGATCGACTCGCTGCAGAAAAGGCAAAGGCGGAGGCAGACAGACTAGCTACAGAGAAAGCCAAGGCAGAGGCAGATCGACTCGCTGCAGAAAAGGCAAAGGCGGAGGGAGATCGAATCGCAACAGCGAAGGCTAAAGCAGAAGCAGACAGGCTTGCAGCAGAGAAAGCGAAGGCAGAGGCAGATCGACTCGCTGCAGAAAAGGCAAAGGCGGAGGCAGATCGACTCGCTGCAGAAAAGGCAAAGGCGGAGGCAGACCGACTTGCTGCAGTGAAGGCAGATCGACTTGCTGCGGAGAAGGCAAAGGCAGAAGCAGACAGGCTTGCAGCAGAGAAAGCTAAGGCTGAGGCAGATCGGCTTGCAGTAGAGAAAGCCAAGGTGGAGGCAGACAGACTAGCTACAGAGAAAGCCAAGGCAGAGGCGGCCCGACTTGCAGCAGAGAAAGCTAAAACAGAGGCAGACCGGCTAGCTGCTGAGAAGGCTAAGGCTGAGGCAGACCGGCTAGCTGCTGAGAAGGCTAAGGCGGAAGCAGACCGACTTGCTGCAGAGAAGGCCAAAGCGGAGGCAGACAGGCTAGCAGCCGAGAAAGCCAAGGCTGAGGCAGACCGAATTGCAGCAGAAGAAAAGGCCAAAACCGAAGCTGCAAGGTTGGCGGCTGCTCTTAAGGCAGAGAAATTAAAAAAGGAGGCAGAACAACAGAATAAGTTGCAGGCAGAAGACAGTTATCTGAAAAACATTCAGACCGGCGACGCAAATTATGCAAAATCTCTGTGGAGTGTTGCAATTTTCTATTACCAGGAAGCCCTTAAATTCAAGTCGACCGACAAATATGCCATCGACAGAGTCGATAACTGCAGGAAGATGATAGATAGCAATGTCACCGCTGAAAAGATGCAGGAGTATAATTCATTTGTTAAACAGGCCGATTCGGAGCTGCAGGCAAAAAAATACAGTGCAGCCCGTTTCTATTATAGCAGAGCAGGAGATATCCTGCCATGGGAAAATTATCCAAAAGATCAGTTAAAGCAGGTCGAAAAATTAATATCTTCAACAGATATTGACTCCACCGAGGCCGGGTATTTTGATGCTATCAAAAATGCTGAAGATGCCGTTGTCCAGAAGAATTATGCAATAGCCCGTTTTTATTTTCAAAAGGCAATATCATTGAAACCTAACGAGGAATATCCTAAACAACAATTAAAAAGATTAACGACAGTAGATAAACCTTAATATTGACAACAACACCAATTGAATGACAGATAAAATATATATTCCCGCAGATTATGTTCCA